>MDSV01120897.1_pt1 | contig 10096 bp, 26 predicted proteins | sample 810851 | NCBI WGS metagenome assembly MDSV01 (sample SAMN05326640, study PRJNA326480) | marine metagenome | isolation source: seawater | place: Atlantic Ocean: North East | collected 2012
AGGGTTAGCTTCATTATGTAACTATTATACCATGAAGAACTCTGCAGTGTCAAGACAATTCTGCGCGTCACAGCATAAAGTTTTCTTCCTCTCGGAGTGCTGCACGTATGTCCTTGTGTAGATCCTTTACTCTCTGTCGCGCTGCCTCTTCTCTCTTGAGTCTCTTCTTCTTAGACGGCTTGGCGTAGTAGCGTCTGTCCTTGAGTTCCTTGTATAGTCCTTCCTTGATTACAGCGTTCTTGAGGCGCGTTATTGCACGCTCTGCTCTGTCGCCCGGTTTCAGTTTGATTGATATAGTCATGTGTCCTTATGTGTGAAATTTATGATTTATTTAAGCCTACACCAGTATTATACCATCTGTCAAGAGCTTTGTCAAGTGCCCTGACGCGCGTGGTGTGTGGTTTAGCGCTAAGTATCGTGGTTTAGCGCTAGGTGTCGGCCATTTCTGCTCCAACTGCTCCAAATGGCAGCCTGCGCCGGCCCCTGAAGCGCGCGCTAGCTATGTAAAGCTCTGCGCTCCTTTGGCACGATTTGGCATGATTCTTGTGGCTGCTGTCAGTGGCGAGTGCGGGCACGGGTCTGTATTCTATAGTTGGGTGTCGTATATAGTCATGTGTGTCCGCGTAGACGGGCGTGGATGGCCGAATGAAGATGACTGATACGCGCGACTTAGCGCAGGTTTAATTGCCATTTAATTTAACACCCCTGTATCTGTCATAAATGATTCTAAAGAGGTATCAGCCCCTATACTACACGCTACTGTCTCTGGTTTTGTATAGTCATATACCTTATGATTAATTGGAAAGTCTATTGGTGTAGTCTTCTTTAATTGAGATGAGGTCTTATATTGATAAGTATCTCTATTCCAATATATTACTCTATCTTCGTTCTCTTTTACTGTCGCTATCCAATCAATATGTTGGTCATAATAATTATAACTGTTCCTTGCTTTACCTCCTAATGATACTGGCTCGAATGAATTGAATACGCGTGAACTAGTCTTTAATGAAGTCCATGTTTTAACTTGTATAGTCTGAAACAGTCTTGCGTCATCGTGTATCCCTACATCAAGTATTATATCAAATGGTTGTTCTTCAGCTGCATCTATAGGTATCCATCCCCTAGCTAGAAGGTCTAGTTTAACTTTATCATGTGTTATTCTAGCTGTGATTCTACTCTTATTAATCTCTACTCCCATATTTTATTCTCTCTTTGAAGCGCTTTACTACCCCACTCTTCCTTATACTCTGAAATACGTTTAACTATATCCTCTACATAGTACTTACTCAGCCCTATGTTCAGTAGATCTTGTTCGGAAATCATAAGTGACCAACCATATTTCTTTTGTTTCGTTTTTATAGACATAGACACGCCGTTATCCATCCTATTGTACCAGCGATTATGTCTCTCCATTCCCATTTGTGAGGTGGATTATACTTATCCCAATACTCTTTTAGTATAGTTGCCGCTATTCCTAGTAATAGAAGAGGTGGCCAGATTCTGTGTCCTATTACTGTGAGTGTAAATGCCCAGAGAAAGTGTAACTGTTCATCTTGATATGAATAGAGAAGTCTTTCTAGTTTCTTCATATACTAATAGTCCTTCCTACTGAGTTAACTGTAGACTTAATCATTTCTATCATGTCTTTTTGCTGGTGTTTCGGTAGTTCATTTATCATTTCTTTTACTTTGGTTACGTTTCCATTGAGAGCTTCTCTTTGTAGTATCTGAAGATGCTCGTGTTGTTGTAAGTGTTCTGGATGTTTTTCTTGGCCGTCTGGATCGGGCATTAATATGTGTCCGTATTTTTTGTCTGCAGCGCGTTTCTCTGTAGCGTTTTCAAAGTTAAATTTATATACCATCTTTTTCGTACCATTCTTTTAAATAATCATAGTGATTGGGGAATATATTTAATATACCATCTGTCCTACTTGAGTGAACATCTAATACCATTTTACTGTATTTTATGAAATCGTCACTATAGGGCCTCTTAACATTTTCATACCTACCACATCCTTTTAATAATTGCCACCAATGATGTATACCAAATTGATTAGTTGGGAGCCAAGCTCGAAAGATAGGTCTGTCTTTCATCATAATATCGTTAAATACTGGCAGAGACATAGGGCCATCTATTACTGCATCGTACATGGGTAGAATTTTATCTGGTATAGGTTTTTCTCTTATTTCTTTCCAAAACAATGTATCATTTTTTGTGGCCATTTTATAGTGCATGTATATAAAATTTAATATTTCATCAAATTGCACACTAAACATTTTGCTTAGAAAGGGGCCCATATCTTCATCATTGTACCAACAGTTCGTTTCAGAGAATAATCGTGCTAAGTTAAGTATTGCTTCTACAGTAAAGGATAAATTTGTTGCTTCTAATGGTTCTAAGAATCCTGCTGAAAGACCTACAGCATAAACATTCTTGTGCGCTATTCTATCCCGGGCACCTACTTGGAAAGGAACATGCTTCGCTGTAGCATCCCATTCATTTATTTTAGTTCGTAATTCTTTTTCGGCTTCATCTTTGTCTATGTACTTGTCAGAATAAACATATCCATGTGCTAGATCATTATATGTTGGTATTGTCCACATCCAACCTGCAGTCATTGCAGTAGATCTTGTGTATGGATGACATTCTTTTTGAGGATTAGTATATTTTTTTCTTATTGCTATAGCATTATTTGTTGGCAAAATATGTTCGACAGATTCCCATGGGCGTTTACATATATCATCAATTAAAACTCCACGAAATCCAGTACAATCAATGTATAAATCTCCCGAAACACTCACTGCACGATCTTCTAAAATTAATTCTTTTATATACCCCTCTTGATCTAAATTTGTGTCTGCTACATTGTCAACGATATGGTTTACACCAAGTTTTATACATTCTGATTTTAACCACTCTATTATTCCAAGATTATCCCATTGAACTGCATTAGTAATCATTTGATTACTTCCATCAAGATAATTAAATCGTTCTTTTCCCCATTTTGGAGACTTATTGTTTATCGCCATTCTATAAGGAGGAAACCAATTTGACCATTCTTTTACGGTCATGCCTGTTGCTATTGCAGCGTCATGTATACCAAAAAAACCGTATTCTGTTGTATCTAATACACCAAATTTTACATTTTCGCTGTCAACCATAAATTGATTATCTGACCAACCATTAAACATTACTCCTAATTTATATGTAGCATTAGCATGTGGCATCCAATCTGTTGGCTTATAACCTGCCGCCGCCAAAAAAGCAGCAACGGATGGTTGAATACTTTCTCCCACACCTATATGGGGTATTTTATCAGATTCTATTAACGTAATATTAAAATGTTTAAAAATCTTTAGTAAATAAATAGCGGAAAGCCAGCCTGAAGAGCCACCCCCTACTATAACAACATCTTTTATTTCAATATTTCTCATCTCATCTCTCATGTTATTCTTCATCCTTATAGAGAGCTTTCATGTATAACCAAAATGCTACTGTTCCTTCGTCGCCTTCATGTCTAGTCTTTTTTTTCATTGTACTGTTTCCCTTGCTACTTCAAAATTAATCTTGTAGGTGCCCATTTTTTTCCTTTTCCTTTTGTCTTTTTTTGTACCTTTCCATCCAATCAACATTCAATTGTTTATTCTTGTCCTGCATAGCTTTGACTATCGCAGCATGTTGTTTGTCAAAGTATTCTCCAAATGAGGTTTTATCTGTCATATTGTTTTGTTCTCATACTTCTGTTTTAACTCTTCTAAATCTTTGTACTCTGTTAAAAAATCTTCTTCATCCAGATAGTAGATTGTTCTTTCTCCGTAGTACTCTATCGCACCCTCTAGATATGTGTATCTGTCAAGTGAATCTTCACTCACTATTCCCCATAGATTAGAGCCGTATCCTACCTTATACATTTTTTGTGTATGTGGTATTACTTTGTTTCCTTTGATGTGTGTTACTTCTGTCATGGTTTAATGTAACGATGATTCATCTACATAATTCACCATTCTTTCGTGTTCTCTGATTTTAGTCCATTCCCCTAGTGGCTCCTTTGGCATATATTCATAATTCCCTTCATCGACTTGTGTTTTTGGTGAAGGTTTATTTGGTGACAATTCTTTTATTCTGGCCTTTAACGCGAATAACATATATCCCAAATGTGGTATAGAGTCAGAGCCATTTTCCACGCGTTGTTCACATAACTCTACTTCATCTTGAAGAACCGCTAGTCTTATGTTTTCCTCTGAGCCCAGTATTGAGCCCCATTGTGGATGTATGAATTGTTTTAGATGGTGGGGTGGTTTTATATCGTTTATATCATCTATAAGATTTTTTACCTCTGTTAGCATTTCTCGATTTAGACACAGAGCTTCTTCTTCTAGTATTAGTTCTTCTTCTTCTGAGTAGAAGCTTCGAGCTTCTTCTAGTATTAGTTCTTCCATAATTTTACCATTTGTAAGTTAATATTCAATTGTTCCATCTTCCAGTATACGGCAACCAGAGGGTCTTGTACATTCTTTTACTTCTTCTATACGAGCCTTTGAGTAGATAAAAGGTTTAGGTTGAGTTGTTTGTATGAGTTCTATACGTTGATTGTGTAGTGAATTTATAGACCATGCGATAAATCCTATACAGAGAATGATTACTAGTACATATAAAAATAGCGCTTGAAGACCGAATTCAATCAGTTCCCATATTATCTGGAAAGGTTTTAACATTTTGTATAGTGTGTTTTATAATTTGTTTTATCTCTTTTTTAGAGGGCATTTGGGGTGGTTCTCTAAGTTTGAAAGCCGAATTGATATCTCGTTCTATCATGTCTTGTACGATACCCCAACTGTAGTTCTCTCTTTCTTTATTCATATCTTATTTACAGATTAATTGAAATGTTGAGTAGAGCTCTGGATACGAGAATGAAAATTGTCATCGAATGACAAGTCATCCCCTAAGTTATGCTTCGTCCGTTGGCGCATACCGTTGGCCTCCCCACATAACACCTTAAATTTCACCAGAGTAGAGCACTTGTAACCCACAGATTCGGTCTACCTCCGTCTGCGTACAAGCTGTCGTTTACTCAACAAATCAATTATACCACAGGTAAGAAAGATTCCCAAATCAAGAGACTTATTACTGTTATTATTGCAAAAAACATCCAAATTATAAGAGCCCAAGGATTCATTTATTTGAGATATTAGTTTCTATAACTATTGGTAATGATTTATCTGATACTGTTGATCCATCTAAGAAGTTGGCTTCTGGATACTCTTTCTGCATGGGTCTAAAGTTCATATGTTGTATGAGTCCAGCTGTATCATCAATATGTTCTATCGGTTCTAGAATTTCTTCTATTTCTAATAGGGTCTTTTTGATTTGATTTACATCTTTCTGTATGTCATATACCAGAATACAAGTCCACACTAATAGACTTGCAGATAGTGTAAGCAGTATTACGAAAAGTACTCTACCATCAGATTGTAATTGTTCTGTGTTCCATTTTGCCATTTATTATACCTTATTAATAGCTGTGGGGCCCTTCATGTGAGCTTCTACTTCGTGATATCCCCCTATCAAACTGTTATCAATTATAACCTGTGGAACTGTTCTTATTGTTTTATTGAACTTGGTTTGTAAGTCTTCAAGTGCGGCTCCGTTCATTTGTATTTCTTCTATAGTGTAATTGTTGTCTTTGAGTAATGTCTTTACTCTATCACACCAAGTACAAGATGGGCCAGTATATACTGTTGCTTTCACTCCCCCCCACCTTTCTTTACTTCAACTAATCTATCTGTAAGTCTTGCAATATAGTCATGTAAATGTCCTGTTTCGCGTGGTTGTAATCTACTTTCTGCCAATAATATTTCATCTCCAAGAACAGCAGTAATTACTTCATCCTTCGTTACTGAACCAATTTTACTCCATAAGTCTTCTAAATTTTTCATAGTGTTAATCCTGTTATTCTTGAAAGATAGTTTTTTTCTATTGTTTCTTTTGGAACTGTTTCTACAATAATATGTTCTCTTGATAAATTAACCACACAATCTTCTTTCCCCGCCATTAGCCAAGGGAATATTGCTATTCCCATTTTACTTGTATTATCATTAGAAACTGGTCGTATACACATTGGTTTTTCTAGAACTATCATGTTTGTTTGTGTGTCTGCTTGTTTACGAGCAATAATCTCTTCACCATTAGTCAATTTGAATAATTTTATATCACTCATTTTTCCTTACTTTATTCTTTTAATATTAATCATAAACAATAGAATGGGCCATCCCATCCACCTGCACCATATTTTTCACAGAATCCGTGATGTTTATCCCAATGATATAGAGTTGAGATTCCCACCACAATATTAATTGATTTCTCCCACAACCATGCTTCTGTAAGCCAAGGTAAAAACCATATAGCACCTTCTATTAATCCCATGTCATTCTTCTTTTAATGACCATTGTTTCCCCAATCCAGCTGGAGTTATTTCACAATATTTTATTACATCTCCACCCATATCCAGATACTTTTTTGGACATGGTTCTGGAGCAGTTACTACAACCCACCCCACTATACTAAGTCCTATTATTGCTAAATTTAATGTTGTTATCATAATTAATCGTTTGTCAAATTGGGTTCACCTCTATCGTAAAATCTCCAACCACCCTTACAGGGCATTCGTTTTCTTTTAAGGTATGGCCTATCGGTATATACCTTCATATCACTTTGACACTCTGCAAAAAATGGAGTCATTGGATAAGGCCAGTTATTTTCTTTTGAACAACCAATCATCAATAGCATTACAACTAGTAATACTATTCTCATCCGTTAGGCCTCCGTTCCTTGTTCTTATGTGGTGCTTCTTTTTCCACACATTGTCTATAGGGAGAAACATAATTTTGATTTTTAAGTAATGTTCCTCTTTTTAAGCCCGGATCATACCAATAACCATAACATCCATTGCTATCTAATCTTGGTGTACATCCAATAACAATCCATGTCGCCATAATTATAAGTACCGTTTTTAACATTTTTGCCCTTACCTAACTCCTTATGTTTTTACTGTGAATAGTGTCTAATAACACTTATTTTGGGTCTATAATGAAATATATTATAAAAAACATACAGGAACACTAGTAGAGCTTATATAACAAATCTATTACAGCTATTATACTGTAATTTTCTGTATATGTCAAGTGCTTAAATTATGTCTCAGTCAAAATCTTTTACTTGTATAACGATTCGATCAACTCATAATTTATATCTTCTATTGTAGGAAATCTGCCCATGGCGGCTTTGGAAAGTATTATATTCCCGCTGTGAAACAAGTCAAATTGACCTTTACTTCCTTCTTCTATTTCACAAGTATCTGGTAGACCTTGATTTATTGCGGCAGCCAAACTGACTGCTTGAGGATAGTAGTTTCAAGTTGGACAATATTTTACGACAAACATATTTTCCTTTATAGTAATCTACCTAGTTAATTTTGTATTTTCTATCTACATGCCTAATCTTAGATTTTCCATGATCATAGATGTAAGCCTCTTTAATAGGCCCGTCTATGTTCTTATCCCAATAGTCTAAGAATCTTGTTATTCTTGGATACTCTGGTAGTGTATCTTCTGTTTGCCATATAAACTCGTTCACTAGACTCATATAATCTGGTATATAGTATACTACTTGTACGGAGGCAACAGTCCATTTCTTTATTATAATTTCTACCATGTACGACTACCTCCGAATATAAAGTTTTTTTCATGGCAAGTTTCTTTCTTTGTAATGAAAAAAAGACTCACTATTATAACTTTTGTCACAGATATACATATCAAAATGTGGTTTATTTCCCACCTGTATATCATGATATTTACACCCCCATTCATCTAATTGATTACGAGTGAGTTCTGTAAAATCATTCCCTGAGTGACATCCTCTAGCAGTCCAATATGTAATGTTATGTCCTTCATCATATAGATCATTAATAGCATCTATTCTAGCATAGAGGGGCTCTGCTTTACTGTAATCTAGTGATTGGTCAGAAAAATTTGGTAACTCAGGATTATTACAAATTGTTCCATCAACATCAACGTATATTATTTTCTTCATTATTCATTCACTTCATCTAGATATTTCAAATCGTTTTGTGCTTCTTCTAATTGATCATACACCATTTTTAAAGCTTCTTTTTGTGCGATCTTATGATCTTCAATAACCTTTTCAAATGTTGCTATTCTATCCACTACTTGTTGTCTAACTTTTGGATACATACTTTTTGGCAACTTCTCATATTTATTTTCTTGTTGCATTTTCCAATTCCTTTTTATTACTAATTTCTTGTCTCCTTTTAGACAAGTTATATAAAGCTACAGATATCTCTTGTAGAGCCTTATCATCCATGTAGTCTAGATAATTAAGAATTCTCATTTTTCTTGTATCATTATCAAGTTCCGTCATTCCACACTCCTGTTGGATTGTTTTTGGTTTTATGTCTTTCCACTATTAGCTTCCTTGCTGAAGGGTTATTTTCATTCCACATTTTGGCTCTAGCTATACATCTTTTTTTATTTTTTTGATACCACTCTCTTTGACTTTCCTTTTTATTCTTACTATTTTTTTGTTGTTCTAAAACTGCTTCTTTATTTCTATGATACCACTCTCTCTTTTGTATCTTTCTTTCAGTATTATGCAAAAAGTTCTTTCCATCCATATTTGCATATCCAATAGGAATCTACAATATCAGTTGTGGGATTCGTTAATTTGTTTGATTTTGGTTTAAGAATTTTGTGAAGGTCTGGTGGTGTATGAGATTCTTTAGAAAATGATTCGTACATTAAATCTTTATTTGCATTACCTTTATCTGTAGTATATTTTTTGATAACTGATGGAGGTATTGATGTGAAAGATTGTTTTAATTTGTACATTTTATGTTTTAATAATCCAGAATTTTCTGCAACAGAACGAACATGAGACTTACCAGAAGTAGCAAATGCATATCCTTCTATGAATACTTGACATCCACTAACTATACTCATAGCCCAATCTGAAAGTAGGTCATGTCTTTGTTCCTCTGTTTCCCATTCTGGATATGGATCAGCATGGAGATTTAAAATCTCATGTTTGGTGGCCCGTTTGAGTCGCTGTTCATTTTCCAAATAATATACATCACACATATCAAAGTTAAACTGTCTATTATCATTTGTCTCTTTCCATACACATATTGCGGGTGATGTTAGTGAGTAATCAATCCCAGCTATCCTCATCATAATTTTCACTTTCTGTAGGTTCTTCCATTGGATTACTACAGAAAGGACAAGCTTCAATAGATGGTTTTTCATCTTTCAGCATATACTTTATTATGTACTCTTCATCGCAGTAATCGCACATTATTTCATAAAGTATATAGTCATCTTCATTTACTTTAATTTTTATTGACATCAATTTCCTTATTATAATTTAAACTGAATCCTCAAGAAGTTTTGCTGGGTTTTTTGCATCAGTTTCGGCCTTTCTTTTGACTGCACAGACTCTTGTGGTTTCATACACATACTGTGCAATTTGTGGTTGAATAATTTTATTGTCATGTAAAAACATGGTAAACCACTCCCACGAATGTTCTGACTCATATTTGTCTACTGTACATTTAGCAATCTCATATGCATCTCTAGGTGTCATTAATAGTTGAACCTTTGGATTTGAGGCCATAGTAAAAAAGTATCTTGCATACCAATACACTTTTTCCCCATCTGGCCATGGTTCATATCCTCCTGTTTCTTGTACAACAACCTTTTTTTCCTCAATAGGTGGTTGTGGTTGAGGTATTGAAATAGTACACCCTGAGAATAATATAGTAAATATAATTATGATGATTGTATTTTTCATCTTGTGTCCTAAAGAATTTCACATCCTCCCGCCGCACAGGCCAATTCTTGACTTGCTATGGTATAGTCTTGTGATTCGTATTTTGATAACTCTGCCCAATCCACATTTTTAGGCATCGTCTTTAAGGCGTCTTTGTACTCTTCCTCTGTACAGTCTTGATATGGTGCCTGACGATATACATGCTCACTAAATGGAAGAAATGATATACCACTAATAGAATCAAAATTTTCGTATA
>MDSV01031629.1_pt1 | contig 10095 bp, 8 predicted proteins | sample 810851 | NCBI WGS metagenome assembly MDSV01 (sample SAMN05326640, study PRJNA326480) | marine metagenome | isolation source: seawater | place: Atlantic Ocean: North East | collected 2012
GGGAACAGGCGATAAAGTTGAACCTATTCAAAACAATATTAAAGGCATATTCCCTAACATTACACCACTGAAAGCAATCAGTTGGTTACTAGACCGTGCAACTACAGATACGGGTTCACCATATTTTTGTTACGCATCTATCCACGATGACAATCTTAGACTTGCAAACCTAGATGTTTTGTTACAACAAAAAGCATGGAACAGTATGTTACCATATACATTCAACCCAAGTAACGTTGCAGTTGCAGACGGACAAACAGAATTTGAACGAGGATTCACAATTAAAGATATTGTGGTCACGGGTAAGAACGATACTTTTAAAATGTTAGAAGGTGGTGCAATCTCAGCTCAGATAGGTAACACCAATCTAAACACAGGTAAATTATCTAAGAATAAATTTAATTTTGAGAATACTCTGAATAAAATGGCAATACGTAATGTCATCAATCTAGAAATGGAAAATGTATATGACCCTGAGTTTAGATTATCAGACCAAAGAGTTGTTGATACCCCAAGTAAAAAATTTCATACAGTAACTTCTAATGGAGTCTATGGTGCATCTAAGAGTTATCATGATGAGACTGACCCACGTAAGTTTACTTCTAAGATAGAGAAACGTGCAATAAGAAATCATCTCATCAAAAATACTATGGATGTATATGTCAATGGTACTGCATTCTTTATATCAAAAGCATCTGTCGGTGATATTGTAAATCTAAAAGTTATTAATGATGATGCGGATGTAGGATTATTTTCAAACGAAGATACACTATTAGATAAGAGAAAGAGTGGTGACCATCTTATTTTTAGAACAAGACATACCTTTTCAGGAACACAACACACCGTTGCAATGACCGTATGTAAGATGGAGAATGACAAATGATGAAAGCATTACCATACGAATATTACGGTGATAACTTCCGTTGGTTTATCGCAACAGTTATTGATGCGAGTCCACCATACGGATACGAAGGTCGAGTACAGATTCGTATTCATGGATTACATAGTTCATCAACCAAAGATATTCCGCAAGGTGATTTACCTTGGGCGCAATGTATCCTACCGACTACAGAAGGTGGTGTATCAGGTATTGGTAGAAACCCAAACCTACAACCATCTGCATTGGTTATGGGATTCTTTGCGGATGGAGAGAACTCACAGACACCTATTGTTGTTGGTTCGATACCACACATTGAGTTCCCTACTATCTTACAATCAGAACAAGCACTAGAAGATATTGGAGATGAGAACAGACCAAATGGAGTCTTTGAACAAATCACATCTCTGTTTAAACCAAAGGATGTTGATGTTCAAGATACTAATAATGGTAATATTAACAATCTAGTAAAACAATCTCGTGAAAAAGCGGTTGTACAATTCTTCATAAATATAGGGTACACAGTAAAACAAGCGATTGCAATATCAGCATCGTTGTCGATTGCATCGGGTATGAGAACAAAACCAACTGTACAAGGACGTGGAATTGCAGATTGGAGTAGAGATAGGTTTGGTAAACTACAAGAGTTTAGTACAAACAACTTAAATTTTTATACGCAATTAATCTTTATCGCCTATGAATTACGTGGTGAAAAGACAAATGCGAACATAAAACTTTTACAAACCGACACGATTGAGGGAAAAAATGGTGCGGTTAGAACGTTTATAAAATACTATATGGGTACTACAAACGAAAATAGAATTAAACAAAGTGAACTCGCAGCTAGAAGAATGATGGACAGGATTGGGTAATGGCAATAGATAAAGACCAAATCAATGTAAAACTCAAGGGTGTTGACCTAGTTGTTTCAACAACGGTTGAACGAGAAACGACCATTGTAACCGAAGGAGTAGACTCCGAAGGGTTTTCATTTACTAATACAATTCGTATCCCTGTAACTGTTGCAGAGGATTTATCTATCGGTGACACTTATCAGGGTGAAGCAATTGTCATGATGGATAAGAGATACATGACTACTGTCACCACAATTGGTGAGGCAGATGTTGATTCTGCGGGTGGTATCAAATCAGTCGGTAATGAGATTACGGGTGTAGACGAACAAATCGAAGGTACAAGTGTAGGTGAGGTTACAGAACAACTACAGATTGATGGTAAAGCAAATCCATCAACTATTCAGTTAGCATATTCAGCGGGTTCATTGGCACTTAATCTAGACTCTGCGGGTGCGGGTATAGACTCCGACTTTAGAAATGGACTGGCACCAAGTGCAACTAAAACTGGTGGTGATGCAGATAATCCTATCTCAGGTATTCTGCAAACACTTACAGGATTGGGTGCAACCAAATTAGAACAACCTAATTCAGGTATTGCAGCTGTTGGGTCAGGTGGACTTGGTGGTATCGAAACAACTATTACGGGTGCAGTGGCAGGACAACTATCAACAGTCAATACTGTTAAAGGTGCAATGACCAGTTTACTATCTGATAGTGATATACCTCAGATGGCAAAGGTCGGTAATGCATTGTCCGATATTGCAACAGGAGAACTCAATAAGATTGCGGGACTTGTTACACCTATCGCAGCTCTCAAGACAAGAGCAGATGATAAAGCATTGACCTCAGAAGACTTAGTTTCAAATATAAAAAGTTTCTCAGGATTTGATGGACTTAACGCACTTGTAACAGGTGCAAAGAATACTCTATCATCTTTTCCATCTATAGCAAGTTTTACAGATGGGTTTAGTAGTATAACACAAGAAGTAAATCAATTCAAGACTCAACTTGATAATAAACTTAATTCAGTAGAGTTAGATGTTGATAGAGGATTGGGTCAGTTTGGAGGATTCCTTCAAAACGTAAACGAAACAATTAGTGGACAAGCACGAAGTAAAGTACAAGGATTATTAGGTGGTGGTGATTTCCAATACAATCAATCTAGTATGAATTCTATTCTTGCAAACGTAAAGGAATCTCAGGCAACACGTGACCTTAAACCCATAACAAAATCAGTAGGTGATGTACTACAAAAGAATACAAAGGTGTCATCTAGAATTAAAAAGGTTGTTGCAAAAGAAAAGAAGAAAGCGAATGACCCCCAAGAACTTCAAGATAAGGTTATTGATGAAGCAAGAAAACAAGGTATTCCTGAAACACAAATAGAAACATTCAAGGAAGAGATTAAAGTAGTTGACCAAGAACTTAGAACTTTAGATACTACTATTGCGGGTTCAGTTGTACTTGATGCAAGTTTTCTTGGTAAGTCAGACCCTATTGATATCGATGCATCTAAGTGGAGTGGTACAAAAACAAAGGATGATGTATTTACCTACGTTGCATCTGTAGAAGAATTAAATACTGAAATGATGGCAACCGAAAGAGAGATTGATACGGTGTTTGTACACGCAACCGAAACTACGACAGATAAAAATATCGGTGCAAGTGAAATTAACTCAATGCAGATTGCACTGAACAATGAGTTTGATGGTATTGGATATCACTATGTTATCCGTAGAGATGGTAGACTCCAAAGAGGTAGACCAGTAAATAAGAAAGGTGACCATACAAAAACAAAGAATGACACTTCCATAGGTATCGTTCTCGTTGGTGGTTTGAACTGTGCATCATCTGAAACTAACCCGACTAATTTTAGGTCTGCTCAATCATTTACGATTGCACAGTATAACACACTTGAAACATTTTTACAAGCATTTTATCGAAGATATCCTGGCGGTTCAGTGTTTGGACATAACGATTTAGATGAATCAGAACTAGACCCATACTTTGATGTACAGGACTATGTTGAATCAGTATTTGGGAAGATTAACACATGAGTGATATTAAAATACACATAGAAGGTACTTGTCCCGAAGAATTTGATATATGTTTTACAGAAGAAGAATGGCTTCAGTTTGTAATAGATTATGAAGCAGGAATCATCGATGAGGTTGGTGGTTTACCTGTTCCTGAAACAGGAGATGCTCAAGCAGTAGCTGACTTCACGTGGGAAATATTATTTTTATCTCCGTGGGAGTTGGCATATATTGCATTACCAATGAGTGTACTTGCATTTTATGGATTAAGTATATACGCAATCTTTAAATATATACAGAGAAAGTTTAAATGACAATTAAAAAAGATAACTACGAAGGTAGAGTCAACGAATTAGGTCAAGGACTTGAGGATACTCTTGGCATTCCTTTAGATGGAATGCAAGACCCTACGGGTGAATATCCTAAGAGAGACTATAACTTCGGTTCATCCCTAAACACTGCATCTCGTGGTATTACTATCAACGAGTTGGATATCGGTGGGGGATATCCTGGCTTAGACCTTGGTATTAAAGAACAAAGACCATCTGAGTTTCCGTTTAACCAAGTACAAGAAACACCTTCAGGTCATGTTATCGAAATGGATGATACGCCTGGCGGAGAACGTATTCTTATCAAACATAGAAAGGGTGCGGGTGTTGAAGTACGTGCAGACGGTACAGTTATTGTTGCAGCTAAACAAAATAAGATTGAAGTAACAGGTGGTGACCAAAACACTATTGTTGAAGGCAATGGTAATTTAATCTATAAAGGTAATCTCAATCTTGTAGTCACAGGAGACTATAATGTCGATGTCGGTGGTGACTATAATGTAAATGTTGCGGGTGACCATAAAGAATCAATCGAAGATAATTATCGTAGAACTGTCGGAAAGAATCGTTCATCACTTGTACGTGGTAAAGAAAACAATAAGGTTATTGGTGAAAGATTCGATATCTACCTTGACAATCATGCAGAATATGTTAAAGGTAATAAGAAGAACTGGATTAAAGGTTCAAATGAATTACTCGTTGACGTGGATATGTTTACTTCTGCAAAAGAATCATATGCAGTAACATCTAAAACCTCATCACTTGTTGGTACAGATACTATATCAGTATTCGGTAATGACGGTACAATCGGTGGTAAGAAGGTAGACTTTACAGGTCAAACATATATGGGTCACCTTGGGCCAAAACCATTTGAAAGTGGTGCAACCTTCTATGGTTCATTCCACGGTCAGGTTACAGAAGCAATGTTCAGTAGATTCTCATGGTTTGCAGAAAGGTCAAAGTATGCAGAGATGGCTAAAGAAGCAAACAAAGCGGGTGTTGCAGAGTCTCAAGAGTATGGAGAAGCATTAACAGGTTCACAATCAATTAACAATACTATCCCCGATGGTGGTTCACCCGAAACTACATGGAGTCAGGAAGTGCATGGGCCAGATGGGCCACCTCCTGTTCCACCACTCGTTGCAGCTCACTCAACTATGGGCCCGTTTGCAATACGGGATGTACAGATTGACCCTGCTGACAAACTAAAAGATAGACTAGGATACACAGATGAATATCAAGAACTATTCTCTAAGATTCCTACGACTTCTGAGATTAGGTCTAAGTTCCGTATCGAAAGTAATCGTGATACACTAGGTGCGATACTTGTTGCGGAAGGAAGAATCAATTCAAACTTCAAGAAACCTAATCCACCTAAGATTGGTAGAACGTCACCACAGAAACCAACACCAAGATATGGATATACACCAATCGGTAATGCGATTGAGAACAGAGGTAAGAGATTTACCCCAAGAGAGAAAAATACATCATGAAGATATTAGTAGACCCCGTATATAATCCTATGCAACAGACCGCTATTGGTTCTGCAACCAAACTTGCGCCTGGCGTAACTATTGCAAAGTTCCTTGGAGCGCATGGAGACCGTACAAACTTAAACCATATTGTAAATCCACAATCAAGAGAACAGATTGCACGTAATTTATATCTACACGCCGAAGCATTACGCACAATTAATAATGATGATACACATTTTAACACTGTACGTGTAGTTGTGTCTGAAGGAATATATGAAGGACATATAACTGAATCAGGTGATATCCGTGACCAAAAAAGAGACGGAAGATTAGTTTACTATGAAGTAATTGGTAGAGACGGTAAGATTGACTTTGAAAAAACATTTGATGTTGCGGAATATTGGAAAGACTATATCAACTTTGATGAACTTAAATTAGAGTATGATACAATTAATCCCGATGAAAGTCTTCACGCATCTATTGGATTGTTGATGCCTACCGTACCTGAATCATATGAAGTCAAATTTAAGAATGATGTAACAACTCATTTTAATAACAAGTTACAAAGTAGAGGAGAGTTAGTAGAAATATTAGAAAGTGATGACTAACTCGTATAAATAGATAAAAGGAACTTGGAAAAACAGTAATGGCACTAAGAAGAGCATTTGCACAAGAAGATATCAACAGTCTCGCTACTGCAAACGTGGCGACTACACGTAATGTTGACTATAAAGATATCGACTTGACTTTCACCGCAAAGACAACCAGTGGTGAGATATTTAAAAAGACTAATGCGGCTGCTGTAAAACAAGCGGTCAAGACTTTAGTTATGACTAACCTTTTGGAGAAACCATTCAAACCTGAGTTTGGTGGTGATATCCAAGGTATGTTATTTGAACTTGCAGATGACCGTGCCTCCGTAACAATAAGAAGAAATATCGTATCTAATTTAAAAAGATATGAACCTCGTGCAAAGATTATATCTTTAGATGTAGAGGCAAAACCCGATAACAATGCTATCGCAGTAGACCTTACATTTAAAATTGTCAATACGGAAGAGGTTGTAAACTTTTCGACAACACTAAGTAGGTTAAGATAACATGGCAACAACTATTAACTCAACATCTCTAGACTTTGATGCAATTAAGAATAACCTAAAAACATTCTTAGCAAACAAAGACGAATATTCGGATTATAATTTCGAAGCATCGGGATTATCAAACATCCTAGATGTACTCGCATATAACACACACTTCAATGGATTGACTGCTAACTTTGCATTGAACGAATCGTTCCTTGGAACTGCACAACTTCGTTCATCTATTGTATCCCTTGCGGAAGGTATTGGTTATATTCCCGACTCAAAAACATCTGCTAAATGTGTTGTCAAACTTAGTGTAAGTCTTGCGGGTGTTAGTGGTAGACCATCTATTATTCAATTACCTAGTGGTACTAAGTTTACATCTGTTGTCGATGATACTACATTCACGTTCCAAACACAAGAGAATCTAACTGCGGAAGAAAATGAAAGTGGTAATGGATTCTACGAATTTAAAACAGGAGACGGTTCTAATCTAATCAGTCTTACAGAAGGACAAGCAAGAACTAAGACTTTCCTTATTACTCAACAATCAGAGAATGCAGTATATATTATTCCCGATGTAAATATGGATACAAGTACTGCGGTAGTTCGTGTGTATGATACACCAAGTTCTGCATCATTCTCAACATTTACTAATATTATTAATGCAACAACAATCAACGCATTATCAACACTTTACATTCTAAAAGAAGCACCAAACGGTAACTTTGAATTATCATTTGGTAACGGTACTACTTTAGGTAAAGCACCAGCTGCTGGTTCTAAAGTTGTTGTATCATATCTGACATCTAATGGTGCATCTTCAAATAGTTCAAAAGTATTTGAACCTGCTTCTCAGTTGACCGTTGGTGGTGTAGGTTATGACCTTACTGTTACAACACAATCAAACGCAGTGGGTGGTGGTGCAAGAGAAGATATAGAATCTATTCGTAAGAACGCACCATTCCAATATGCATCACAAAATAGAATGGTAACTCACGTTGACTATTCTACGTTGGTACTACGTAACTTCTCAACACTGATTAAAGATATCAAAACATTCGGTGGAGAAGATGCATTGAAACCCGAATTCGGTGTCGTATTCATGTCGGTACTATTTAACTCAGACGTACCCGATGCAACCGTCACTACAACTAAACAAGCAATTCTAGACCTTGCAGAACAATTATCAGTTGCATCGTTTGAATTAAAATTCGATGACCCTGTAAAAACATTTATTGAATCACAAGTATTCTTCCAGTTCAATCCTAGATTAACTACATTGTCAAGAAATACTATTCAGTCAAATGTACAAACTGCAATCGATGATTACTTTACAGGTTCGGTTGGTAAGTTTGACCAATCGTTTAGACGTTCAAATATGTTAACAGATGTGGATAATGTATCTCCTGCTGTACTATCATCTCGTGCAGAGATATTCATGCAGAGAAGATTTACTCCTACTGCGGGTAGAATCGAAGACCATACATTAAGATATCCAGTGCAGATTGCACCACCCGATGATGAATTCCATCGTATTACATCTACATCATTTACCCTACAAGGTAAGGTTTGTATTCTTAGAAACAAATTAGGTTCAAATAAATTAGAAGTATTTGACCAAGAATCAAACGAAGTACTTGTAGATAACGTGGGTGATTATGCACTAGACACTGTAAGAATTGTCGGATTAAATATTGACGGTGTTATTGGTGGTGGTGCTATATTGAAGGTCAGTGTAAAACCTGCTAACGAATCTGCGATATCACCTGTTAGAAATGATTTATTAGAGTACGACAAATCTGCATCCTTTACTAAGGTTGTTGATATTGATACAGGAATTACAAACTAATGCCAAAAGCACTAGACATAACATTACAGGATTTAGATAGACGTGATATTGATACTCCCGACTATAAGGTCAAGGAAGTATTACCACAGTTCTTTCGTGAATCATATCCTAAACTTATAAGTCTACTAGACAATTATTATGAGTTTGAGGATAGTGATGCATCTCCGTCTAGACTTTTAAATGATTTGTTTAGGTCTCGTGATATTACACAGACCGATGCAGAACTCTTAAAGTACATCGAAGATGAATTACTTTTGGGTCAATCCTACTTTGAAGGATTCCAAGACAAGAGAGCGGCTGCTAAATATTCGAACACATTATATCGTTCTAAGGGTACTAAATATTCGATACAACAGTTCTTTAGAACCTTCTTTGGTATAGACCCTGAAATTATATACACAAAGAAGAATGTATTTAAAGTTGGTGAAACAGATTCTTTTATTGGTGACCAATCACAAAGATTCTTGACCAATGATAAGTTGTATCAAACTTTTGCAATTCTGATTAAGGCAGAAAAACCTTTCTCAGAATGGAAAGACACATATAAACTATTTGCACATCCAGCTGGTATGTTTGTTGGTAGTGAGATTCAAATCGTGACAGATGTTACTGATTTGATGGAAGCGGATTCAAGTAAACCCGCACCTACACCACCAATTGTTATTGAAGAGACTGCGGGTCTTGGTGACTTCTTCTTTGAAGATGTTAATGTCACAGGTGGACTTGCATCACTTGATGCATCTAGTTTGGTTGTCGATGCATATGCAGATACAGACGGGAGTGGTGGATTGTCAGGAGTTAAATCTAGGATTAATACATATCTTAATGCTGATAAGTTTAATGCAGAGTCCTTACAACACATTGCAAAACAATACAGTTCATTAAGAGAACTACAACTTATGGGGTCACCAACGTTTGATGATTCAGACTTTGTTAAAGACAGTGCGACACATCAAAGTGGTATGTTCCAAATTGGTGTGGAAACTGGTACACTCCAAGGTATGGATATGTCTAATGACTTCCACTTTGAAACATTAGACCAAGATAAACACCAAGCGTGGTCAGGTGACTCAGCAACTTACTATACTTATCAAATAGATAGCGCTGGACACTTATAACTCGTATAAATAGAACTAAGAGATGAGAATTTAAAAATGGCAAGACAAAACGTAAATAGAGGCACAATCGCAAACGATGGTACAGGGGATACTCTCCGTACTGCTGCCAAGAAAATTAACGATAATTTCGTTGAATTATACTTGACAATCGGTGGTGATAGTGATATAGTAACTTCGAGAGTTTCATTCGTAGATAGTGGTCTATCTTTCGAGGGTACAACTGTAAATACTAACGATACTATTCTTACAGTACAAGACCCAACTGACTTACGTAAGGTTACTATTCCCGATGCGACTGGTATTCTTATCATGGATTCTGCAAGTCAGACCATGACGAATAAGACTTTAACAAGTCCAGTATTGACTACGCCTCAAATAAATGATACGAGTGCAAACCATCAATATATTGTTGCAGTATCAGAACTTGCCGCTGATAGAACAATTACATTACCTCTATTGACTGGTGCAGATGA
>MDSV01157778.1_pt1 | contig 10095 bp, 10 predicted proteins | sample 810851 | NCBI WGS metagenome assembly MDSV01 (sample SAMN05326640, study PRJNA326480) | marine metagenome | isolation source: seawater | place: Atlantic Ocean: North East | collected 2012
ATCATCCAATTCAAGCAATGATCATTGGTATGATCGGTGTTGTGATTTCATACAAGCTACATTATTGGGTTGAACGTAAGTTTAAAATCGATGATGCGGTTGGTGCGGTTGCGGTACATGGTTATGCTGGATTTATTGGTCTAGTAATATGTGGTTTTGTTCTTAATGGTTATCCATCATCTGGTTACAGTGTTGGAGCTATGTGGGATGGAACAACTTATGCTACAATTAACCCATTAGGACAGTTCTTAGGAGCAATAATAATGTTTGTAGTACTTGGATTAATACCAGGTTATGTCATAGCTAAAGTGCTAAACGGTATGGGTAAACTAAGAATCCCTCGAGAAGTAGAAATAGCTGGACTAGACTACGAAATGATGGAGGCTGACAAAGACTCAGAAAAATCAGTCGCATCAGCAACTAGGTAAAGGAGAAATATATGGCAACAGTAACAAACTGGGTAGATCATTTAAGTGCGAAGGAAGTTGCAGGAGCAATTTATCCAGGAGCTGGATCTAGTGAAACTTTACTAGTTATTATTGGTATAGTTATATGGATTGGCTGGCATGTTCTAACAAATAAATCTGAAAATGAAGAACTTCAGAGATTATCTAGAAAGAGACATGGCGCAAATGATCATAAAAGTAATATTACAGATTGGTAATATAAATTAAAATTTGGGCGCTACTTGATTGTAGCGCCCTTTTTTTATAAAATCTCAAGAATGTCAGAAAATAACAATCAAGAGCAAAGACCAAGTAAAATGATAGGAGTGGCATTTCCAAAATCTAAATACGGAGTGATTTTAGCTGTAATTATTATAATTGTTGTTAATTTAATTTATTATAAGGATACAATTATTTCATTTTTAAAATAATGACTAAAAATCTTGAAAAAATAGCTAAGACAAAAAAAATTAAATATTTCCTTATTAGTTTCGTAGATTTATTTGGTGTTCTGAGATCAAAATTAGTTCCTACTCAAGCAATAAACGAAATGCAAAAAAATGGTGCAGGGTTTGCTGGATTTGCGACTTGGTTAGATATGACACCAGCCGATACTGATATGTTTGCAATTCCTGATCCAGAAAGCTTGATTCAGATACCATGGAATAAAGAAGTTGGCTGGTTAGCTTCAGACCTATATATGGGAGGTAAACCAGTAGCAGCTTCACCAAGAGTTATGCTCAAAGAGCAAATAGACAGGCTCAAAAAAAAAAATTTAACAATGAAATCTGGAGTAGAATGTGAATATTTTCTTATTTCTCAAGATGGACAAAACATTTCAGACTTAAGAGATACTCAATCAAAACCTTGTTATGATCAATCTGCTTTAATGCGAAGATATGATCTAATAAAAGAAATTTGTGACAGTATGATTCTAATGGGTTGGCATCCTTATCAGAACGACCACGAAGACGCAAATGGACAGTTTGAAATGAATTGGAATTATGAGGATTGTCTAATCACTGCTGATAGGCATGTTTTTTTTAAATATATGGTTAAATCTTTAGCAGAAAAAAATGGTTTAAGAGCAACATTCATGCCAAAACCTTTTCATAATTTAACAGGAAATGGCTGTCATGCACATGTATCCCTTTGGAACGAAAAAACAAATAAATTTTTAGATAATGGAGATAGATTAGGTTTAACTAAAATCGCTTATAACTTTTTAGGTGGCATAATGCAATTAGCTCAACCACTTTCAGCTTTTTTTAATCCTACAGTTAATAGCTATAGGAGAATAAATGCTCCACCAACAAAATCTGGTGCATCCTGGTCACCAAGCAGCATTTCATACACGGGAAATAATAGAACCCATATGATAAGAGTTCCAGAGCCTGGAAGGTTTGAACTAAGATTAATGGATGGATCTTCAAACCCCTATTTATTACAAGCTGGAGTAATTGCAGCTGGTCTTCATGGTCTAAATAACAAAATAGATCCTGGAGAACTATTGTCTTGTAACATGTATACAGACTATAAAAATTATCCAAATTTAAAAAAATTACCTGAGGAATTAGATGATGCCTTGAATTTTTTAGAAGAAAATAAAGAACTTAAAGATGCTTTTGGTGAAAATGTTATAAAAAGTTATATTAAACTAAAAAAAATAGAAATAGAAGAATTTTATAAAAATGAAAATTTCAATAAGACAAGCTCAGTCACTGACTGGGAAAAAAATAATACTTTAGACTGTTAGTGAATGACTACAATTTATAATGGTCATTCGTGGGATTTTACTACTTTTTTGAAAAATAAGAATTATGCTTTTGATAAAAAAAAAATTTTAACAACACTTACCAAGATAGAGATTGATGATGCTTATAAAAGAATATCTAGTTGGGATGATTATAAACCAACTCCTTTGATTAAACTTGAAAAACTTGCAAAAGAACTTAAAATTAAAAAAATTTTTTATAAAGATGAAAGTAAAAGATTTAATTTAAAGTCTTTTAAAGCTTTAGGTGGAGCTTATGCTATAGAAAAAATTTCAGAAGGAAATAAAAATATTGTAGTTGCAACAGCAACAGCTGGTAATCATGGTAGATCTGTAGCCTGGGGAGCAAAAAGACTTGGATTAAATTGTAAAATATTCATAAGTGAATTTGTAAGTAATGCGCGAGGACAAGCCATGACTGATCTTGGGGCAGATGTTATAAAAGTTAAGGGAAATTATGAAAATTCATTAAATGAATGTATCAAGGAATCAACTAAAAATAATTGGCAAATTGTTCAAGATGTTGCGTGGGAGAATTATAAGACAATTCCTATGTACACAATGGCAGGATATACTGTAATGATGAGAGAAATAATTGATCAAATTAATAAAGATCAAATTACTCATATTATTTTACAGGCAGGTGTTGGTGGCATGGCAGGAGCTATGATAGCTGGAATTGCAAGATATTTGGACTATATTCCGACCATTATAACAGTAGAGCCAGATAGTGCTGCATGTGTTTTAGAAAGTATAAAAAATGGTAAAATAGAAAAAATAGATATTCAAAGAGAAAGCTTAATGGGTGGAATGTCCTGTGGAGAAGTATCATTGGTCCCATGGGAAATATTAAAGAATTCTGTTAAATTTTGTATAAGTCTACCGGACAATAACATTGCACAAACTATGAAATTATTTGGAAATGGAAATTTTAGTGAAGAAAAAATAATTGCTGGTGAGAATTCTGTTCCAGGAGCAATTAGTTTAATTGCAGGATGTTTTAATAAAAAAATTAAAAATGATCTTGAACTAAATTCAAATTCAAATGTATTAATAATCGGTTGTGAAGGTGATACTGATAAAGAAATGTATCAAAAATTAATAAATAGCTAAGAGAAAAAAATTTGAAAAAAAATTTAAAAAAAAAAATTTACAATCAAGAATTTTATAAAATCTTTAAACCTGAATTAAGTCCAAAAAGAATGTTGGAATTAGGTGTTTTTGGAGGTGCTTATTTTGGATTAAATTTTAAAGAATACCCTAAATCTTGGTTTGCAAATGCAAAGATAAGTAAAAATTTTGATGTAAGTTTAAATAGATTTAATGTTGTTTCAGGTTTATCAAGAGAACATTGGATTGAAAAAGGATGGATTTTTAAGGAAGATCCCCTAGGTTGGTTTCAATGGTACTGCAGATTTGCTAATGGAAGAAGAATTCCTCACATAGATGAGATTCAAATCAAAAGATGGAAAAATTTTAGAAGACACGTTTTAGCAATTGAAAAAAATTGTGAAAAAGGTGACCTTGGTTGCAGAAGAAGACAAAGACAAGCAATTTTACAATGGGCTTACAATCCTTATAGATAAAAAAAATTTAGTCTCCTAAAAAATGAAATACTATTTTTCTTAATTGAGGTTTTAACCTATGCTCAAAAAGAAATAGCCCTTGCCAAGTTCCAAGTAAAAGCTCTCTATTTTTAATACTCAAGGATATTTGGTTATTTGTTAATGAAGATTTGATATGAGCTGGCATATCGTCCTTACCCTCAGCTGTATGAATATAAAGAGAATTATCCATAGGAACTAATTTATCAAAATAATTAATTAAATCAGTTAATACGTCAGGATCAGCATTTTCTTGAACAATTAATGATGCACTAGTGTGTTGAATGCTTAAATTTAAAATCCCATTTTCGAAATTTTTTTTTTTAATCCAATCTATCACTTCATCAGTAAATTCATAAAATTTTTGACCATTAGTATTAATTTGAAATTCAAAAAAAACTTGTTTCATAATCTAATTATAACATATCGAGGTTAATTCATATAAGCGACTTATGGTTCTCTTGAATGGTTCTACCATATTTTTTGATAATTTTATTTCATCTAAATTCACTTGAGATGTAACCATTAATGGAATTTTTTTTTCATAAATAATATCAATTAAAGTTATAAATCTAATTTGTTGATTTGAATTTATTTCGTTAAAATTAGGTAAATTTTCAATAAAAATAAAATCAGAATTATCAGCAATCTTAATATAATCCTCGGATCCTAAATTTTTATTACATAATTCATTAAAGTTAAATTTAACTATTTTATCATAAAAATTTTCTAATATTATTTTTCTTCCTTTTATTTCTAAAATTTTTAAACTTTTTCTTTTATTTTTTGTAATCTTTCTAAAAAACTTATTAAAAATAAAATTAGTTGATTTATCAATTGGAAATAAAAATCTTTCCGATTTTATGTTCTTAATTAAGCGATAATCATCTTCAATTAATAATTCTTTTTCAAAAGAATAAGTTTTTAAAACTTTTATAAATGGAATAAATTGGTCTCTTTGAAGACCATCTTTATAAAGATCATTAATTTTTATATTTGATGTAAAAATAACTCTAATTTTTTCTTCGAAGATTTTACTAAATAACCTGCCTAAAATCATTGCATCAACAATATTTGTGACTTGAAATTCATCAAAATAAATTATTTGTGCTTTTTTCTTTAAATCTTTTACAAAATAATCGATTCTATCTTTTTTATTTTTATTTTTAAAAACAAAATCATGAAAATTAATCATAAACTCATTAAAATGAAGCCTCAATTTTTTCTCCTTCAACTCATTAAAGAAAAAATTTAAAATCATTGTTTTCCCTACACCAACGTCTCCTACTAAATAAAAACCAAGCTTAATTTTTTTTTTTTGTGAAAATCTTTTTTAATAAAGATTCGTCAAAGTTATTTTTATGATAATCTTTAAGATCTTTAATTACATCTAGTTGATTCGGATTAATTTCATATTGCTTATTTTCACAGAAATCTAAAAATGATTTTTTTAAATTCATTTTCTTGTTTTAAAATCTATTCCGTATTCCGATCTAGGACCTTTTCTTAGCCCAAATGGTCCTGCTAAAAATAATGTCAACGGTTTTGTACCTGGTTTGAGATCAACTCTATGTAAATTATTTGCTGATCTAAAACCTATATATCCTGGAGGTCGCCAATATTTTCCTTTACTCAATGTTTCCCAATAACCACCTCGTAATATAATTGTCATGTAAGGAAATGTATGATTATGCACTCCATCGCCATGATCGTCTGCTAACATTTCATGAATTAAGATATTAAATGGAAACCACTTAGGTCTATTCCTGAACAATACATAATATCGATTCATCCATGGTTTAGCTTCATTAAAATTTGGGTGTGATGGTCCTCTATCTAAAACAATTCTTTTTCGTCCTAGCTTTTCAAGTAATCTTAAAAACATTTTACTGAACTTTTATTATTCCATTATCCTTTATAATAAATAATTCCTGATTTTTAACAAAAGGTCTTGATATAAAGTCGTTATCAATTTTAATTGAAGAAATAGTTTTTCCAAATTTTATATCAACAATAAAAATTTTTCCATTATTTAAAGAAACATATATTTTTTCTTTTCCTACTATAAAGCCTGTTGCTTTTAATTTTTTTTTCTTCTTTTTCTTTATACCAGAAAAAATATCTGTTCTTCTGATTATTTCTCCAGTCTCAACATTTATTATTGAAAAATAACCTTCATCAGAAACTGAAAAAATCATTTCTCCAATTATTGTTGATCTTAAACTTGAATTTATGTTTTGTTTCCAATTAATAACTCCGTTGTTTAAATCTAAAGAATAAAACTCATTCATATTAGTTGAAAAGTAAATAGAGTCTTTATCTATTACTAAATTTGACATTTTAAGAAAATAGGTAGTGGATGCATTTTGATTTTTCAAAGTTGGAACTATCCATAATAAATTTCCAAACATATCTACAGCTGTAATATCACCAATTGAATTATTAAAGATTATTTTTTCTTCTTTAATAACTAATGATAGTTTTTTTTGTGATTTTAAAATTGAATTTTCAGTTTTAATATTCCAAATTTCTTCTCCATCTTTAATGGAAAAACATCTTAGAATATTTTCATAATCAATTAAAAAAAAATAGTCTTTATAAATTTTTATTTCAGAGTTAAAGGCTGCAGGGTTATTTTTAGACCAAATTAAATTACCTGAACTAATATCTAAGGCATATAATCGTGTTATGTTATCAGCAACTATCAATGTTTCTTCATTATTAGCAAAAAATAAAATTGGTTCTAGTTTTTTTTCATTTTTAGTATAATAATTTTTTTTCCACAATAACTTTGACTTGTCATTAAATTTTAAAATCGATCCCTTGTTTGAAAAAAAAATAAGATTTTCTTTATCAAAAATTATCTCAGGTTCAAATTCATTAAATTTATCAATTCTCGAAAATTTGAACTTTGACGCTTTTTTCAATTTTCCGTCATAATCTAATTGTCCATTGTTATTAGTCAAATTATTTTGAAAACTATTTTTAACAAATGCATTTGATTTGATTTGAATTTCCAAATCTTCATTTATCTCAAAATCAGCTATTTTAGTTGTTTGAAATAATTGTTTTTTATTTCTTTCCTCTTTTACTATTTTGCTTTGATTCCAAAAATTACTATTTGAATTAAATGAGCAATGTGTAAGAAATAAAATTATAGATACTAGTAATACCTTGTTATTCACTTAAATCTCTTCTTAATCTTTTTTGAGCCTGTACTTTGATATCAATATTACTGTTTGGTAATAATAATATTTTTTCAAAAAATTCTTTGGCTTTTATTTTTTGATTATTTGAGTAAAAATATTCTGCTATTAAGTAAAGAGTATGAGATTTCCATACACTTTCTGAATTAATAATTGGCTCCAAAATTCGGAGTAACTCGTTTTCATCAATAAAATCAGAATTAAATATTCCTTTTTTATAAATTATTAAATTTTTAATTTCTATATCCAAACTTGTATCAAATATTAAAATATCGAATAACCTATTAATTTCATTTTTATTTTCTACTAAACTATTATCTATTATAAAATATAAAGCTAAAGGGGAATAGGTCTTATCTTTTTTACTAACTAAATAAGTTAAATCATTAACTACTTTTTTTTTATCCTCCAAACTGTATTCAATAGCGTTGTAATCAATTATTACAGAATTATATAAGTTTGCTAATTTAATTTTATTTCTTTTATTTATTTCACCAAATGAAAAATATCCTAATAACAAAAGAATTATTATTAAAATTAAAATAAGTAAATTTTTTTTATTTTGAATGAAAAAATTTTTAATTTTTTCATTTCTTGTATTTTTATCAATTAAAACTATTTCTTCATCCATTCTTAAATCATATTTCTTAAAACATACTGGAGTATTCCACCATTTTTATAATATTCTAATTCATTTTTGGTATCTATCCTACATAATGTTTTAATTTTTTTGATCTCTCCTGACATATATTTTATTTCTAAAGTTACTTTATCTGAAGGATTTATCCCTTTTTCAATTTCGTTAACGGTAATTAATTCTGAACCTATTAAGTTTAAGTTTTTTCTATTAATATTATCTATAAATTGTAAAGGTAAAATTCCCATACCAATTAAATTTGATCTATGAATTCTTTCAAAGCTTTCAGCTATCACTGCTTTAATCCCTAATAACTTAGTTCCCTTAGCTGCCCAATCACGTGAAGATCCGGTTCCGTACTCTTTACCTCCAATAACTATTAAGTCGGTTCCTCTTTTTTTATATTCAACAACAGCATCATAAATTGGCATAATTTTTTCTTCTGGATATAACTTTGTAAAACCTCCTTCTGTTCCAGGGGCCATTTCATTTTTAATTCTTATATTTGCAAATGTGCCTCTCATCATCACCTCATGATTTCCTCTTCTAGAGCCATAAGAATTATAATCTTTGGGTAAAATCTGATGTTTCATAAAATATTCACCGGTAGGGCTTTCTTTTTGAATATTCCCTGCTGGTGAAATATGATCAGTCGTAACCATATCTCCTAAAATTAATAATGGTCTTGCATCTTTAATCTTTTTAAAACCTTCGGGTTGATCTGGAAGGTTGTCAAAGAAAGGTGGTTTTTTTACATATGTTGAGTTTTCTTCCCATTTGTAAATGCTACTTTTTTCAGTTTTGATTTCTTGCCATTGTTTTGGTCCTTCAGAAACATTTGAATATCTTTTAACAAACATCTCAGCGTTTAAAGCAGACTTTAAAGTTTCTTCAATTTCTTTATTTGTTGGCCAAATATCTTTCATAAAAATTGCTTTTCCATTTTTATCTTTACCTAAAGAATCTTTATATAAATCAAGTCCCATATGACCGGCTAAGGCATAAGCAACAACTAGCGGAGGTGATGCTAAATAATTTGCTTTAATATGTGGAGAAATTCTTCCTTCAAAATTTCTATTTCCAGATAAAACTGAAACAGCATAAATGTTTTCTTTTTGAATAGCTTCTACAATATTTTCTGCTAATGGACCTGAATTTCCAATACATGTTGTGCAACCATAGCCTACAAGATTAAATCCTAACTTGTCCAAATAACCACTCAAACCTGCTTTATCTAGATAATCTGTTACTACTTGCGATCCTGGTGCTAATGAAGTTTTAACCCAGGGTTTTACTTCTAGGCCTAATTCTACAGCTTTTTTTGCAAGTAACCCCGCTCCTATTAATACATTAGGATTAGATGTGTTGGTGCAAGAAGTTATTGCTGCAATTAAAATTGAACCATCTTTTATTTCAAAATCTGAATTCTGTACTTTTGAAGTTAAAAAACTTTTTTTATTTGTTATTTCAAAAAAACTTTTTTTAAAACTATCTGCAGCTTCGGTTAGTAATACTTTGTCTTGAGGTCTTTTAGGTCCTGAAATTGTAGGAACAATTGTTGACATATCCAAAGTTAAAGTATCAGTGAACTCAATATCATTGCTAGCCCATAAACCTTGGGTTTTAGCATATTCTTCAACAATATTAACAATTGATTGATCTCTACCTGAAAACTTTAAATATTTTAAAGTTTCATCATCTATTGGAAAAAAGCCACAAGTGGCACCATACTCAGGAGCCATATTAGCAATTGTTGCGCGATCTGCTAATGTTAAATTTTTTAATCCCTCTCCATAAAATTCAACAAATTTTCCAACTACACCTTTGTCTCTTAACATTTTATCTACTGTCAAAACTAAATCAGTTGCAGTAGTTCCTTCAGGCATTTTATTCTTTACTTCGAAACCAATCACTTCTGGAATTAGCATTGAAATTGGTTGACCTAACATACCAGCTTCAGCTTCAATGCCTCCAACTCCCCATCCTAAGACAGATAAACCATTAACCATTGTAGTATGACTATCAGTTCCAACTAATGTATCTGGAAAAAGAAACATTTCACCTTTAAATTCCTCGCTCCATACTACTTTAGATAAATACTCTAGATTTACTTGATGACAAATTCCAGTACCAGGTGGAACAATCCTAAAATTATTAAATGCTTGTTGTCCCCATTTTAAAAAAGAATACCTTTCACTATTTCTGTTAAATTCAATTTCAACATTTTTATCAAATGAGTCTGATTTCGCAGATTGATCTACTTGGACTGAGTGGTCAATTACTAAATCTACTGTTGAAAGTGGATTAATTGTATTTGGATCTTTATTTTTTTCTTTAACAGCTTCTCGCATTGCTGCTAGATCTGCAACCGCAGGTATCCCTGCATAATCTTGTAGTAACACTCTAGCAGGTCTGTATGCTATTTCAG
>MDSV01061482.1_pt1 | contig 10094 bp, 10 predicted proteins | sample 810851 | NCBI WGS metagenome assembly MDSV01 (sample SAMN05326640, study PRJNA326480) | marine metagenome | isolation source: seawater | place: Atlantic Ocean: North East | collected 2012
AGATTATTTATTTTATTTAATTTTATTCTTTTTAGGATCTGTTTTAATGCGATCAGCTGGATGCATTGTTAATGATATTTTGGACAAAGAATTTGATGCAAAAGTATTTCGAACTAAAAATCGTCCAATAGCGTCAGGAAAAGTATCAATAAGACTAGGAATGTTTTATGCATTTGTTTTATGCTTATTAGCTTTATTAGTTCTAATAAATTTTAATTTATTTACTATAATTTTAGCTATAGCTTCAATGCCGCTTGCTTTTACTTACCCTCTAATGAAGAGGTTTACATACTGGCCACAATTATTTTTAGGAATTACATTTAATTATGGATTAATTCTTGGTTGGACAGCTATTAATAATGAAATAGAATTGGTACCTATCCTTTTTTATCTTGGAGCCATATTTTGGACACTGGGATATGACACCATCTACGGGTACCAGGACATAAAGGATGATGAAATTATAGGCTTAAAATCAACTTCAATAAAATTTAAAGGTAAAGAAAAAAAATTTTTATTTATGTGTTATTCGCTTGTCATAGCTTTTATTTTTGCGGGAGGGTTTTTAATGAATTTTGACTATGTTTACTTTTTATTGTTACTCATTCCTATTTTTCACTTATTTTTTTATCAAATTAAAATTTTCGACTTAAAAGACTCCTCTAGCTGTTTAAGGGCTTTCAAAAGTAACAATTTTTTAGGTTTGATTATTTTTATAAATATTTTGATAGTTAAAAATATATAATGAAAAAAAATGAAATTTATAAAAGACTCTATAAAGATTACTCAAAAAAATACTTAAAAAAAATAATTCTATCAGGATTTTTTTCTATCTTAGTTGCAGCAAGTACCTCATCAATTGCATGGCTTTTAGATCCTGCAATAAAGAAATTGTTTATTGAAAAAGATAAATCCTTATTATTTTTAATTCCTTTTTTTATTATTATCGCATTTACAACTAAAGGGGTTTCTCTTTATCTGGCTAAAGTAACAATGATAGGTGTTGGTGAGTCTATTAAGAAAAAATTACAATTTGACATGTTAGAGAATTTAATTGGTGCAGACACTCAATTAATTGATAAAAAACACTCTGGTAAGTTTATATCTAATCTTACATATGATGTTACAAATATTACCAATTTATTGAGCAATGCTATTTTAACTTTGTTTAAAGATTCTCTTACATTGATTGGTTTGTTAACAGTTATGTTTGTTCAAAATTGGAAACTAGCTTTAATTTCCATAATCATGATTCCATTAGCAAGTATTTCAGCAAAAACTTTAGGAAAAAGAGTTGGAAAAGTAACAACAGAGGCGCAAGAAAAATCTGGTTTCTTAACTACCTATTTAGTTGAGTTATTCAAAAACCATAAGTTAATAAAAATTTTTCAAAAAGAAAATTATGAAAAAAAACGGGCAGATAATTATCTAACTCAATTAAAAGAAAAAAATCAAAAAATACAAACCGTTTATGTGAGGATGTCACCAATCATGGAAACCCTAACAGGGATAATGATTGCAGTTTTAATATTCTATTCAGGAAAACTTATGTCTGCTGGTCAACTTGATATAAACAATTTCTTTTCATTTCTTGCTGCTATGATGTTGGCTTATCAACCTGTAAGATCTTTATCCACTTTAAATATGGTTCTAAATCAAGGTTTGTCTGCAGCACAAAGAATTTTACCTATAATTGATCAGAAAAATGAAATTTCCGACGATAGAGATGCAGAGCCTCTAAATATAAAAAATTCAAATATCAAATTTAAGAACATAAATTTTGCTTATGAGAAAAATGAGGGCAATGCATTAAATTCAATTAATATTGAATTTCATGGGGGTAAAATGACATCTCTAGTGGGTCACAGTGGTTCTGGAAAATCGACAATTTTAAATTTGATTCCAAGATTTTATGATCCTCAATCTGGCGATATTACCATTGATGAAGAATCTATTTATAAAAAAACTCTAAAGTCTTTAAGAAAAGAAATATCAATGGTTAGTCAAGAGACTACTTTGTTTGATGATACAATCAAAAACAATATTAAATATGCAAAAGTAGATGCAACTGATGAGGAGGTATACAGAGTTTCAAAACTATCATTTTGTGACGATTTTATAAATAGCCTTCCAAATAAGTATGAAACTTTAATTGGTGAAAATGGCGTAAGATTATCTGGTGGTGAAAAACAAAGGCTTTCAATAGCAAGAGCAATGATGAAACAAAGCTCAATTATATTACTAGACGAAGCAACCTCCTCACTCGATACAGAAACAGAATTTAAAATTCAAGAAGCTTTAAAAATTTTAACCAAGAACAAGACAACGATAGTAATAGCACACAGGTTATCAACTATTTTAAATTCAAATAACATATATGTTATTGATTCTGGAAAAGTTATTGATAGCGGTATTCATAAAGATTTGCTCTATAAATCAGAGACCTATAAAAGTTTCTATGAAAAACAGATACAGAAATAAGTATGTTTTTTTTATACCAATTCATTATTTCAGTGCTGTTAATAATATCTCCAATTATAATTTTAATAAGAGTTATTAAAGGTAAGGAAGATATTTATAGATTTTTAGAAAAATTTAGTATTCCAAAACAGAAAAGGACAAAGGGTAAAATTATATGGTTTCATGGTGCAAGTGTAGGTGAATTAATGAGTGTTATTCCATTAATTAAAAATTATGAAAAAGATAAATCAATCAATCAAATACTGGTAACATCTAGCACTCTCAGTTCATCAAGGGTATTAAAAAAATTTAATTTAAAAAAAACAATTCATCAATTTTATCCAATCGATCATATATATTTTACTAATAAATTTTTAAATTATTGGAAACCAAGTTTGGTTTTTTTTATAGAGTCTGAAATTTGGCCAAGCATGTTTAGATGTTTAAGTAAAAAAAAAATTCCATTGATATTGTTAAATGCTAGGTTAACAAAAAAAACATTTAATAGATGGAAGAAAATAAGTTTTTTTACAAAATCAGTGCTAAAAAATGTTACATTGGCTTTTCCTCAGAATATAGAAACTAAATTTTTTTTAAGAAATTTTAATGTAAAAAAAGTAAATCTTATAGGAAATTTAAAATTCATAGAAAGTAAAGACGGAAATTTAAATAAAATTGAAAATAACTTAAAAATTCAATTTAAGAAAAGAGCTACATGGGTTGCATCTAGTACACATAGAAGTGAAGAATTATTTTGTATTAATGCTCATATAAAATTAAAAGAGACAATTAATAATTTGACTACCATAATTATTCCAAGGCATATACATCGTGTAAATGAAATAATAAAAGAAATTAAAAAATTTAATTTAAAATTTGTTTGCCACAGTTCAAAACCCAAGGATTTAAATAATGTAGACATCTATATCGTAGATACTTTTGGTGAAACTAAAAAATTTCATAATTTGGGATCAACAGTTTTTCTAGGAGGATCGATCATAAGGAGAGGTGGTCAAAACCCTTTGGAAGCAGCAAGATTAGGAGCTAAAATCTTACATGGACCAAACATTGATAATTTTAAAGATGTATATAAATTATTGAAATCTTTCAAAATTTCAAAAAAAATAAATACTTCTGCAGAACTAGCCTCATCTGTAACATTTAAAAAAAATAAAACAAATGGAAACAAAATTAAAAATATTGGAGAAAAAATTTTAAAAAAAACTATAAAAGAATTAGATTATCTAATTAAGAATGAATTTAAAAAAACCTAAGTTTTGGGACTATAAAAAGCCGAATATTTTTGCATATTTTTTATTACCAATAACATATTTTATAAAATTAATTTATTTAATTAAAAAAAAAGAAAAAAGAACAAAATTCAAAATCAAAACTATTTGCGTTGGTAATATTTATATTGGAGGAACTGGAAAAACCTCTTTAAGTATTAAACTCAATCAAATCTTAACTAAAAATAATTATAAATCATGCTTTATTAAAAAATTTTACAATAATCAGCTAGATGAACAAAACTTATTAAAAAATAATGGTAGGCTTTTTGTATCATCAAATAGAGTTGCTGGAATCAAGCAGGCTGAAAAAGAAAATTTTGATATTGCTATTTTAGATGACGGTCTTCAAGATAATTCAATAGATTACGATTTAATCTTTGTGTGCTTTAATAATATTAATTGGATTGGTAATGGTATGACTATTCCATCAGGACCACTCCGAGAAAATATAGAAAATTTAAAAAATTATAATCATATATTTTTAAATGGAAATTTAGAAAATTCAGATACATTAAAAAAAGAAATACTTTCAATTAATACAGCTGCAATTATTCATGAGGGAAGTTACGAACCAGTTAATTTAGATGAATTTGACTTAAGAGATAAATATCTTATTTTTTCTGGAATTGGGAATCACAAAACATTTGTTTCTATGTTAAAGAATTATGGCTTTAATATTTTGAAAGATTTAGAATTTTCAGACCATTATGAATATACAGATAAAGATATCGATAAAATATTAAAAAAAGCAGAAAATTTAAATTGTAAAATAATTACAACTGAAAAAGATTATTTAAGAATAAATAAAACTAATTATAAAAAAATTAAATTTATAAAAACTGAACTAAAAATAATTGATGAGGATAAATTTATTAAATCAATAATTTAAAATATGAAAAATATAAAATATTTTACTCAGTTTTCTTTAATTATTTTAAGCTTCATTGTATTCAAAATCTTAGGTATAAAGATATCATCTTTTCTGAGTGGCAAAATATTTGAAATAATAGGTCCTTTTTTTAGATCAAAAAATATAATTTATTCAAATATAAAAAAAGCTTTTCCTAATAAAAGCCAAGAAGATGTTGAAAAAATATCTAAATCTATGTGGAATAATTACGGAAGAATTTTTGCCGAATATATGTTTATTAAAGACTTTAGATCAGGTCATCTTACATCTAAGATTAAAATTGAAGGTGAGGAAATCCTTAAAGAAATAAATCAATCAAAAAAACAAGTTATTTTTATTTCTGGTCACTTAGCTAACTTTGAACTGATGGCTATGTGTATAGAAAAATCAGGCATAAAACTTTCAGCAATATATCGTCCTTTAAATAATATTTTTTTAAATAAGATAATGGAAAGGATAAGAAGAAAATATATATGCGAAAATCAAATAAAAAAAGGAATTGGAGGTTTGAAGAAATTAATTAATCTTAAAAAAAAAAATTATTCGACAGCACTCATGATAGATCAAAGGGTATCTGAAGGAATATTGTCTAATTTTTTTGATGAAAAAGCATTGACAACAACAATACCAGCTCAATTAATAAAAAAATTTAAAATACCAGTGGTGCCAATATATATTGAAAGAATTGAAGGAATTAATTTTAAGATTAAAATAAATCAGCCAATTAATTTTGCTGAAGATGCCTCTACACAGAATATAACAGATGAGTTAAATCAAATTCTTGAGGAAATGATTTACAAAAAACCAGAACAATGGATCTGGTCACATAATCGCTGGAAGTAAATTTTTATTACTTTTTAAGAGTTTCTCGCTTTTGATGAGCCTCCTTATAAGAATAGTAGGCTTCCTGAAGATCTACATTCCAATAAGTCAAATCTTCTAATTTTATTTTTTTTCCTGAAACTGCGCACTCAACATAATCTCCATCATTAATTATTTGAAAATTATTTGGAAAATATTTTATTTTTGCTAATTTTTTTAACATATTTAGTTTATATATTGATACATGAAAGTTGGAATAATAGGAAGTGGTGGAAGAGAACATGCTATATGTCAAAGCATAAAAAAATCCAAAAAAGTAAGAAAAATTTTCTGTTTTCCTGGCAATGCAGGGACTGATGAAATAGCTGAAAATGTATCTCTCGAACTAGAAAATTTTGAAATTATAAAAAACTTTATACTCAATGAGAGAATAGATTTAGTTATAGTTGGTCCTGAAAAACCCTTGGTAGATGGATTAGTTGATTATTTAGAAAAATTTAAAATTAAAGTATTTGGCCCAAACAAAATGGCCTCTCAATTAGAGGGATCAAAAATATTTACAAAACTTCTTTGTAAAAAATACAATATTCCTACTGCTAATTTTGGCATTTTTAAAAATAAACATGATTCAAAAAAATTTATAAATCAAAATAATTTTCCTATTGTAATAAAAGCTGACAATTTAGCGTCAGGCAAGGGTGTTTATATTTGTAATAGTAAAATAGAAGCTGAAATGGCAATAGAAGAGATATTTAATGGTAAGTTTGGAAAAGCAGAAAATATACTAATTGAGGAGTTTTTAAATGGTGAGGAAATGAGTTTTTTTACAATACATGACGGAAATTTATTTAAAACTTTTGATACCGCTCAAGATCATAAAAGGGTAGGAGAAGGAGATACAGGAAAAAATACTGGTGGTATGGGAGCGTACTCACCTTCAAGATTAATAAATAAAGACTTGGAAAAAAAAATAATAGATAAAATAATTAATCCAACTTTAAAGGGTCTTGCAGAAGTTAATTCAGAATATAAAGGATTTTTATATACTGGTTTAATGATTGTAAAAAATGAACCATACCTAATTGAGTACAACGTTAGAATGGGTGATCCTGAGTGTCAAACAATTATCCCAAAACTTAAAACTGACTTGATCGATATTATATTAGCTTGTTGTGAAAAAAAACTTAACAACATTGATATTCAGTGGTTTGATAAAAAAAGTTTATGTATTGTTCTTTGTTCTAAAGGATATCCTGATAATTTTAAAAAAAAGGTGGAAATTAATAACCTCGATAAAATTAAGTTAAATTCTAATGATTTTTTATTTCATGCAGGTACATCAAAAAACGATGGAAAAATTTTAGCTACTGGGGGGAGAGTATTAAACTTAGTTTCTTTGTCTGAAGATTTTAGCTCATCTAAAAAAAAATAATAGATAATTTAGAAAAATTACACTGGTCTGGTGGCTTTTACAGAAAAGATATCGGATATAAAGTTATAGATTAATGAGGATAATATCAGGTCAATTCAAAGGTAAAAAAATTGCTAATCCAAAAGATACAAAAACAAGACCCTTAAAAGATTTAACCAAAGAGTCAATTTTTAATATTTTACTACATTCAAACAAAATAAATATAGATCTAAATAATTCAAATATTTTAGATTTATTTTCTGGTGTTGGATCTTTTGGTCTTGAGTGTTTATCTAGGGGGGTTAAGAAAGTAACTTTTTTTGAAAATTACCCACTAGTATTATCTATTTTAAAATCAAATTTAAAATCTCTAAATCAAATAAATAATTATGAGATAGTTGAGAAAGATATCTTCAAAACTAATTCATTAGAAAATTTAAAAGAAAAATTTGATATTATTTTTTTAGATCCTCCTTATAAGGATAAAAATTTAGATATTTTATTAAAAAGAATAAATAACAGTAAAATTCTTAATCCATATGGAATCATAATTTTACACAGGCATAAAAAAACAGAGGATAATTTTCCAGAATATATTAAGATTTTAGAACAAAAAAAATACGGTATATCAAAAATAATATTTTTAACTTTTTAAGTTAAAAGCTTCTTTGTTTCTTCTTTAATTAATTCTACGGCTGGTTGATCATATGGATTTATTTTTAATGACTCTCCAATTAAAATAGTCTCTAAAATAAAAAAACAGAACAGTTCTCCTAGTGTATTTTCATTTCTTTTTTTAATTTCAAAACTCCTATAAGGAATTTTTTTTTTATCAAATACATTTTCTGTTGCTTTTTTTTGAGCAAATAAAACTTTTGATAAATTTTTATTTCTTAAAAAATTTTGAGAAGGTAAAATTAATTTATTATTGATTTTTTCTGAATTTTTATCATGAACATAAAAAAAGGTAAAAAAATTGTTTTTGAAACCATCTAAATACAATTGCATTACACTATGATTATCTTTTGGCATATTAGACACAATTGGTAACAAACCTTTTTTTTTCTTGCCTAAGCTTTCTGCAATTAATTGCTGGTACCACTTAAATAGATTTTCTGATTTTTCGTCATAATTAATTATAATTGAATTAAATTTTTTATTTTTTATAAGATTTAATGTTACTGCCACATTTGAAACTAGAGATTCTAAAAATTTTTTATTTTTAACTAGTAAATTAAATTGTCTGAATTTTTCTGCATTTAATCCCATTAATTCTGCTGGCAGCATTCCAACTTCCGAAAGAACTGAATATCTTCCACCTATAAAGTTATTATGATGAATAATTTCTGCTTTTAATTTTTCCGCCAAAGAATAAAGATAGTTTTTTTTATTTTCGGTAATAAATATATTTTGATTATTTTTTTTAATTAAAATATTTGTATTAATTATAGTTTCAATAGTATTTCCAGATTTCGATATGACTAAATTTGTAATTTTTTTTTTATTTTGCTTTATCCTATGTGTTTGTAAATTGTCTATGAAGTAAAATTTTTTTTTAATCTTATGATTTAAAAAATCATAGATTGCCTGAGCACCCAGTGTAGATCCACCCATTCCAATTAATCTAAAATTCGAAGATTTTTTATACTTATTTAAAATTTTTTTTGAATAACTATTTTTATAATTTTTACCTAACGATTTTAAAATTTCATTTTTTTTATCAAATATAATATTTAATTTTTTTTTTATAGTTCGATTTTTGATTTTTTTTTTAAAATTTACAAAAGTAATATTTGAACCAAACATTAATTATTTTTAATTTTGTCTAATAATATTTGTTGAAAGCTCTTAGAAGTTTGTGAATTATCACCATTATCTTCTTTTTTTTTGATTATTAAATCTTTTATTTGATCATTCGTAGTATCTATTTTGTTATTATCTTGTTTGGGTAATGGCAATTCTCCATATTCTGGGGGCATAACAAGTGGAGATTTTTTTTTAACTAAAAATTCATCACTATTATTTTTTTTGTTATTTGAAAAACCTTCTTTAACTGTGCTACATGAGGCTAGAAAAAAAATTACAACTAGGAAAAAAATTTTATTCATTAAGTTTTTTTTTATTATTATCAAATAATTCCAGAATAATCATAAAAATTACTCCAATTGTAATAAATATATCTGCAACATTAAACACAAACCAATGAAGATTACCAACATGGAAATCTATAAAATCTGGTACAGCCCTATAAAATACTCTATCAAAAAAATTTCCAAGCGCGCCACCTAAAATCATTAAAAATGAATATTTTTTAAACCCATAGCTTTTAATAATCATAAAAATTAGTATCAAAATAATTATTAAAATAATTACAGACAAAATATCATATAACGACTCTTGTTTAAAAGATAATAATCCAAATGCAATTCCGTCATTCCATATCAAAATAATATTTAAAAATTTTGAAGAAAATATTTCAGATCCTAAAAATTTATTGTCTAAATAAATTACATAAATTTTAGAAATTCTATCAACTAAAAAAATTAACAGAATAAAAGAAAAATTTATAAAAAAATTTTTTCCTAAGATTTTTTTTATCATTACTAATTCAAAGCACAGTTAGCTCTATTACATGCTGTTTCTTTAATCTTCCAACAAACTGAACACTTTGATCCTTTTGCCTTGCTGGTGATTGCTGTTGTCTCAATATCATCTTTAAAACTAACTTCGGCCCTCGAAGTAATACAAAGCTCAGAAAAGTCTGTATTTTCTGTAAGACTTTTTAATTTTTGATTTAGTTGTATTTTTAAATCTGCTTCCAAGCTTGATCCTATTTCTTTGCTAGCTCTTTTTTCTTCAATACTTATATTGCATATATTTCTAATTTTTATTAATTCACTCCATTTATTACTAAGTTTTTCATTTTTAAATTTTTCGGGAAATTCTAAAAACTTTTCAAGATGAATACTTTTTTGGTCTTTAAATAATAATTTAAAAATTTCTTCTGTTGTAAAAGACAAAATTGGAGCAAACCATTTTAGCAGTGCATTTAAAATTATATTAAGCAGCAAAATAGTTGATTTTCGTTTCTTTGAATCTTTAGCATCGCAATAAAGACTATCTTTTCTAATATCAAAATAAAAAGCAGATAAATCAACAGTACAGAAATTTAGTAGTTCTTTATATAAATTATGAAAAT
>MDSV01068128.1_pt1 | contig 10094 bp, 10 predicted proteins | sample 810851 | NCBI WGS metagenome assembly MDSV01 (sample SAMN05326640, study PRJNA326480) | marine metagenome | isolation source: seawater | place: Atlantic Ocean: North East | collected 2012
ACGCGTGCCATAGGATGCGGGACACAGAAAAAGTTAAAAACTCTGAAGGCAAACTTGTCAACAGAAAAATTAGGGACGAAGTTAGACATATTACTGTAAACGACGATTACTTTAAAGAAGCAGTAAAGACTTGGAAAGGGCGACGTCCTTTATTTCACAAATCTCAATCTTTTCCTATAGATAGAGAAGATTATTGGATGAAAGTAAACGCGCATTCTGACGTTTATTACGACGAAGAGTTAATGGCACTAGCCACTCCCATGTTAGAATACGCTGATTTTGATGTAGAAGCAAAAAACAAAGAATATGCTATTGCTAGATTCTATAAATTTATTAAACAAGAAGAAGAAATGGCCGGCGAAGAATTAGTTTGCAAAAGTCTATGAGCGGTCAAAGACAGTTTTTAAAAATGTGGGCAAGAGTAGTTGGTATGCCTATTGGGATTACTGACGAAGACGAACCTAAATTCTTGCCCATAAATCAAAAAAATGTAAAACAAGCCCTAATTCTTAGGACTTTCTGGATCGTACTTCATATAGTTACTTGCGTAGCTATTATAGCAAACGCGATACGCCATTGGTGAAGAGTAAACAATATTTAATTTGACAGGTATTGTTCTCTATGTTATAATAAGGAAAATAAGAGGATAGAATGGCAAAAACAACAGACATTTCTGAAACAAAAATCAGACAAGCTATCTGGATGCAAAAAGCAGGTAAGACTAAAAAATCTATCTGTGAACATCTAGGTATTGCATATAACACAAAACGTCTTGATACTATTATTCAAGATTTTAAAGATAAAGAAGATAGACAAGCAGAGTTAAAGAAAAAAGCTAGGGCTAAAACTTTAACGGAAAGCGACAAAGAAGGTATAGTTAAGTCTTATCAAGATGGAGAAAGTCAGAGTGCTATCGCAAAACAACTATATCTAACTCCTCAAAGAGTTAAAGCGGTACTTATTGAAAAAGGTATTCCGATTCGCGCAAGAAAAAAGACGGGACAAGCAACGGTAGATCATGTTATACAAGATTTAGAAGTAAAATTTACAAAAGATGATCGAGTGTTTGTTCCTAGTATAAATAGCTTTGCTAAAGTTAAAACAGTGTATGATGAAGATTGGATTGACTCCCATAGAGAGCCTCGTAGAAGAAAATATATCGAACTTCACGGGCTAAAAGAAGCTCGCAAAAAATATGGGGAAGACTATGAAGGAAAAGAAGATGTTCATTGGAATATTTACTGGGAGTATGATGATGGTAGTGAGTGGAAAGAAATGGCTATTAAAAGTGCTATCAATAAAGCAGAAACAATAATTGAAGAAACAGGAAGGGAATATTATAGCGTATATGTTGAAGGAGATTATGCACACTTTAGAACAGAACTCCGACATAACCTATATCCAGTAAGAAGTACAGTATGAGTTTAGATTTACAAAAAGTAACTCTCAGAAGATTATTAGAAACACAAAATCACGATTTATATTCAAAGTTAGTGCCTTCGTATTTCGGAGGCGCTAATTCTATTGTATATAATAAAGTACAAAATTTCTATAAGGCTAATATGAGAATTCCTTCTTTAGAAGAATTTTTGGTATTAAAGAAAGACGTTTCTACACAAGAGTACTTAGAGACAGAAATATATAACGAAGAAAACATCAACAAGGACATTGCTGATGAATTTTTAGTGTCTCAATTGCAAGATTTTTATATCCGAGAAGAAACAATAGGATTTTTGGACAAGTTTATTGATGACTTAGATGATTTAGAAAAAGTAGAGATAGTAGACAAATTTCAAGGACATTTATTAAATTTAAATAAAGCTATACCTATCTCTGATGAACTATACGATGTGGCAGAATTAGAACTATTTCCCGACGATTCAGACTTTAAGATATACCCATCTGGGCTAAGTGCAGAATATGATGCAGTTAATGGGGGTTTTGCTTCTCAAGAACTAGTAATGCTTGGAGGTAGAAGAGGTAGCGGAAAATCAATTATAAGTGTAAACATGGCTGTTAATAGGTTCTTACAAGGCAATACTGTTGCTTTCTTTACAATTGAAATGAGATATAAAGAAGTTTATGATAGAATTGTAAGTATAACTAGTGGTGTTCCTTTTTTGCATATATTTAGAAACCAGCTTACTGAATCAGAAAAAATGTCTATTGCAAAATCTAAAGTAGATACTTTTTATAAACCGAGTGCAGAATTAAATGACCAATACAAATCTTTAATGAAAGACAAAGATTTTCAAAAGTTTGAACACTATCTAAAAATAGAAAAACCCGCTCTAAAAGAAAACAGATTGTTTATTATTGATGATGAATCGTTAACTTTAAATAGAATTGATCACTACTGTAATATGTTTGAAAATAAATATCCTAAATTTAATATGGCAATTGTGGACTATATTAATATTATCAAACATGAAGATTCCAAAGATTGGAAAACACAAATCGTATTAGCAGAAGCTCTTAAAGGGGTAAGTAGAAAATACGACTTAACCGTTCTAAGTCCTTATCAAATTGACGCAACAGGAGAAGCTCGTTTTGCAAAGGGTATTCTTGATTCAGCAGACAGAAGTTTTAATTTCTTTCCTGCAGAGCAAGGAGAAGATAGAGAACAATCTAATAAAATTACAATTCACACAACTAAAATGAGAAACGGTAAACATATGAGTTTTGATGTTTACATGGATTGGGAATGTGTAAAAATTGATCCTAACCAAAGCGAATTAAGTAACGAACGCCCACATCACGCTGCAATGTTTGGAGATAAAGAAACAGGAAAAGATTTATAATGGATTTAACTGAAGTATTAGATCAAAAAGGGATTTATTATAAAAAAACTAATAACCCATCGGAACTATTAATAGCATGTACTAGTGGACTACATGACGATACCAATCCCAGTTTGCAATATAATTTAGATAGTAATATATTTCACTGTTGGGCTTGTGATTTTTCTGGGGGATCATCTAAGTTTCTATCTTCTATTGGTATAACTACAAAATTACCTTTAGAAAGTAAACAACCATATAAGATTAGAAAATTAAGGGAAAAACTTAATCAAAAAATTGAATATGGCAGTTTTGCTATGCCCAAAAATTATAGAGCAGCATATGAACCTTTTAGAAATATATCACCAGAAACTTTAAAATTTTTTGATGCGTTTTATACTTCAGAGTACGGGCTTGAAGATTATATTTGCATACCGATAACACAATTTGGTAAACTAAGATTCATAGAAGGAAGAAATAGATTTAACAACGATAAACCTAAATATTATCGTCAACCTACTAACGCACAGATAACAGATGTTTTATTTCCTATTGATAAAGTAAAAAGTAAAAAACACCTTGTTCTAGTAGAAGGATTATTTGACGTAATTAATATGTGGAATTTAGGTTATGAAAATGCTGTTTGTATTTTTGGGACAGCAAATTTCAACACTAAAAAAGTAGATTTATTAGAAAAACTAGGAGTAATTAAGGTAAGTATTTTGATGGACGGAGATGACGCAGGTCGTAGAGCCGCAAAAAGAATACAAGGACTAGTTGAAAAAGTAGATATTCAATCTAAAATTATTGACTTACCTTATGGAAAAGATCCTGGAGACTTATTACAGACAGAAATTAAACATTTATTAGAGGAGATACAATGACACAAACTTGTTTTGTCTTCGCTTCAAAAGCGGAAAAATCGCCTGAATCAGTAATTAAAAAGTATATCCCAGAGTCAGTAGATGATTATGATATACATTTTCTGTGTTCAGATAACAAAGAAAAGATTCTTAAAAAAGATATTGATATGGATATCAGTATTTTAGACGACTATAAATTAGTTTGTCCTATAGGTGCCGAATCCCTAAAGTATACTGCGGGGATGACAGGTATTACTAAATATAATGGTGTTCATATAGAAAAGAAATATTTACCTATTATGCACCCGAATCTAATTGTGTTTAAGCCACAGTATGAAGATGAAATTATTAAAGCTTTTAATAAGATTCCAGAGATTTTATCTGACGAAGATTTTGGTAAAACAGTAGATAAAGACTACAGGATTATTGACAATCAACATGATTATGAAGAGTACTTGTGTAAGCTAAGAAACGCAGACACTATTGTAGTTGATATTGAAACCTCAAGTCTTTCTCCTAGAACAGGTCATGTTCTTGGGATTGCTTTGAGTACTCAAGTTAATGAAGGTATTTATGTATTAAACGAGGTAATAGAAGCTACTTTTGATGAAGAAACAGACGAATGTGAGCTTCACGATATATTTAGAAATAGTCATTGTGTGTTTCATAATGCTAAGTTCGATATGGGATTTTTGATATATGAATATGGTTTTGAATTTCCCAGTTTTGATGACACAATGTTACTACACTATTCTTTAGAAGAAGCAGTGGGCACGCATGGTCTAAAACCTTTAGCTCTTAGATTCACCGATCTTGGAGATTATGAAAGAGAGTTAGACGAATATAAAAAGACTTTTGCTAGAAAAAACAAGATTAAACTAGAAGATTTTAATTATGGGATGTTACCTGTAGATATACTAGGGCCTTATGCTTGTAAAGATGCTGATGGTACTTTTCAGTTATATGAAAAATTTAAACCTTTAGTTGCAAATAATCAAAGATTTAATAAATTATATAATGATATATTAGTTCCTGCAACTAAATCACTAATGCTATTGGAAAACAATGGAGGCCCTATTGATGTAAAAGCTCTAGAGTCTTTAGATGAGAATTACGCTATTGATATCGAAGAATGTCAAAACGAAATATTTCTCAATGAAGCAGTCCAAAGGTTTGAAAGAATCTATGAAAAGACATTCAATCCAAATAGTACTGCTCAATTAAGAGAGTTATTTTTTACTATTCTAAAACTAAAGCCAACAAAGAAAACAGCCACAGGTGCTTGGTCCGTAGATAAAGAAGTTTTGCAAGAACTAAAGCACCCATTAGCAGAAGCTGTATTAGATTTACGTGAGAAGAACAAACTAAGAGGGACATATATTGCTAATATTTTAAAAGGTATTGACAAAGACGAAAGACTCAGAAGTGGTTTTAATATTCAAGGAACTACCAGTGGCAGATTATCTAGCTCTGGGGTGTTAAATTATCAGAATATTCCTCGTGATAATAAAGATATTAAAAAAATGTTTAAAGCTAGGCCAGGATTTACTATTGTACAAGGAGACTTAGGCACTGCAGAAGTATATTATGCAGCGGCTCTAAGCGGAGACAGATTCTTACAAAAAGCATTTATCGATAAACTAGATTTTCATTCCTATGTAGCAAAACAAATATTTAACTTACCTTGTGAAATCCAGGAAGTAAAGTCGTTGTTTCCAGATAAGAGACAACACGCTAAGGCAATTACTTTTGGAATCATGTATCAAGCAGGGCCGGCTAAAGTTGCAGAAACCGCGGAAGTTGAAACAGCAGAAGCAAGACTCTTTATTAACAAATATTTTAAAGAAGCTAGAGAGTTAAAAAAGTTCATTGATAGTAGTAATACTTTTATTGAAAATAACGCATATATCTATAGTTTCTTTGGAAGAAAAAGAAGATTACCAGAAGCTAAATCTACCAATCAAGGAGTAGCTAAACACGCAATTAGATCTGGGGTTAATTTCTTAGTTCAAAGTGTAGCGTCTGATATTAATCTACTTGGGTTAATTGAATTAACAGATTGGATTAAACAAGAAAATATAGGTAATCAAATTATCCCATTTACAGTTGTTCATGATTCTATAGTATCTGAAGTAAAAGAAGAACTAGTAGATGACTATATTGTTAAAGTAAAAGAGTTTATTCAAAAAGATAGAGGTTGTTCTATCCCAGACTGTCCTATTGGAATGGATTTTGAATTAGGTCCTAGTTGGGGTGAATTAAAAGACTATTAATGACTGAGTTAGTTTTTTGGACAAGTGATTTTATTAATTTAATTAATAACAAAGTACAAAGTTCAAAATCAAGAATTATAGATACTTGGAATCTAAAACAAAAAATAGAAAAGCAATATATCCTTAGAAGTGGTCACAAACCTTTTGGACATAGCGTAGTTATAGATAGAGCAAAAGAAAATACTTTTTCGTTTAAATCAAAAAATATTTTAGATTGGATTCCTTTTCAAAAGTACCCTAGTAAAAATTTTACTGACTGTATGTTTGAAACAGCCACAAAGATTGCAAATAAAGGTAAAACTATAGATTTATTTTGGTCTGGAGGTTTAGATAGTAACTCTGTTTTATTAGCTTTTAATGAATTAAATTTACAAAAACAATTACACGTTATTATAGGTGGAGAAATTGAGTCTCCAGAATTATTTAAAAAAATAATTAAAAACAGAATAGACTATACTTGGATAGATTCTGGAAAATTGTCTGAGTTAGTTGAAGTAGCAGACCCTAGTAAACATATTTTATGTTCTCTTGCAGAAGCAGACCCGATGTTTGGGTGTAAATCCACAACAGCAGGAAGAGGAATAGTACCTAAAAGTTTATTTGATTGTTGGGAAACTAAACGTAGATATTTTAGTTCGCATAATACTTGGAGATGGATATTAAATTTTAAAGGCAAAAAAGTGGATTTAGATAATTATATGCCTTTTGTTATGCAAGAACCGATAGAAAAATGGTTATGTAATCATGTTCTTGAAAAAAACATGGTATACTATGATCTTACCCACGAAGGGTGGGGAGATTGGTATAAAACAGGAGAAGCTCCTGATGCACCGAGTCAAAAATATTATAAAAAATGTAAAATGCCTTTGAGAGATTTTACTTTTGAAATAACTAAAGATAAAGAGTTAGCATACGAAAAAATAAAAGTGCTAAGTGGGGTACGGTTAAAAAAGCAACAAAGTACCTTTAGAGTTATAGCGATTACAGAAACAGGAGATGTTATAACAAAAGATAATTTTTTAGAGTATGATTGGCTAAGTTTTTTAAATTTAGAAATAAAAGAACCAAGATATAAAATAACAAAACTAAATTATGAGTAAATTTAAAGGAATAGAATTCCCTTTTTATGGGCTAAAAGAAAAACCTCACAACATTAGATTTGATTTTGATAAAATAGAAATAAAGATAAATCAATCAGACAACCAATGGAAAGTTTTAGACGATAAAAGTTTAGGAGAAGAATACTTTTCTAGACAAATAAAAATGCTAAATAAAAAATATACAAAAGTAAATTTTAATTTTACTTGTAGAAATATGAGAGAGCTTTTAAACTCTAAAAGTAAATGGGGGATAGATAACAGAGCACAAATATTTGATTTATCTAACAAAGAAAAATATAATCTTATTTGTAAAAAGATAAAACGAGTTAAAGATAATTTGATATGGGTTGAAGAAATTAGTTATCCTTTTGAGATAAATACAGAAAAAATAAATTTAAAAGAAAACTATTACGCAACATTGGTAAATATTGACAGATGTTGGTATCCGTTAGAGTTTTCTTTTTCTAAACACGGAAGAATTGCGATACACTTATGAAACATTTAATTAGTCTTGATGATTGGGACTTAGGTAATTACAAAGATTTTTTTAATTTAGTGACAGATTTTAAACTTGAAAATATATATTGTCCTAATAAAAATTTAATATTATGTAATTTATTTTATGAACCTTCTACTAGAACATCTTCTTCTTTTGCGTCAGCTATGTGGAGAATTGGTGGACAAGTAATATCAATCAACGATGTAACTTATAGTAGTGTTTCTAAGGGAGAAAACTTAGAAGATACTATTATTACTATGGGTAATTATTGTGATATTATTGCTTTAAGAAGTAAAAATGCAGGGGATGCTCAAAAAGCAGCAGAGGTAAGCTCTGTACCTGTTATAAATGCAGGGGACGGTAACGGAGAGCACCCTACCCAAACATTACTAGACTTATACACAATTTGGGAAAAGTTTGGACGAATCACAAATTTAACTATAACTTTTGTAGGAGATATTGAAAATGGTAGAACAGTACATAGTCTAGACAAAGCATTAGACGGTTGTACTAAACATTATGCAGATACTTTTGATAAAAATATATGGCCTGCTAGTGATGTATACTACTTAACTAGAGTACAAAAAGAAAGAGGTAGCGAAGGTAGTTATTCTATGAGAAAAGAACATATTAAGCATATCCCTGATAACGCCATAGTAATGCACCCTTTTCCTAGAAATGAAGAAATACCTAGATGGTTTGACGACGATCCTAGAGCAAAATATTTTGAACAAATGAAAAACGGGTTGTTTGTAAGAATGGCATTATTACATGAATACATTTAAAAAAATAAATATAAAAAACGCAACTATAGCAGATAAAATATATATAAAAGAATCTGATATTGAGGATTTAGATTCTTTTATACAAGCGTATACTTATTTAATAGGAGATGAAATTCTATTTACATATGAACACGATGAAGATAAAAGTTTATATGCTGTACCAAGTAATTCATATAAAAAACTAGATTTTAAAGAGTATGAAGATTTAAGAAATTTTGATAACGCAACAGGGCCCTTTCCTTTTAGTGGACAACTAAGACCAGAACAACAGGTTATGGTTGACGAGTTTTTCTCAATAGGAGGTAGAGTTAGAAGTGGTCTATTTCAAGCACCTTGTGGTTGGGGAAAAACATATGTAGCTTGCAACCTAATTGCAAGAGCAGAGAAAAAAACTTTAATTCTAGTTCATACAAAATTATTATTTAGGCAATGGATTCAAGAATTAGAAAACCAAATACCTTTCGTAAGTATAGGTAAAATTGGTGATGGATTATACTCTGTAGAAGATATAACTGTGGGTATTTATAAAAGTGTATTAAATAACATGGATCAAATACACGACGAATTTAGTTTATTAATAGTGGACGAAGCACACTTATGCCCAGCAGATATGTTTTCTCAAGCAGTAAATTCTGTAAATTGTCGTGCAAAAATAGCCATCACTGCTACTCCAAAAAGAAAAGATGGAAAACATGTTTATCTAGATGATTACTTTACTTCTTTTAAATCATTTGCTAAAGACCCTCGGCAACTTTTAGATCCTACTGTAGAAATTACATCTACCGATATTCCTTTTATGGTTATTGACCCCAAGAGAGATTGGAGTCGTCAAATCAACAAACTTTCTAAAAACAAAGACTATTTAAAGTTAATTGCAGAAACGGCGATTGCTAAAATTGCTAATGGTCGTTGTCCTTTAATATTAGCAGACAGATTAGATATGTTAAAAGATTTAAATAAAATGATACCTAATAGCGTATTGATGATTGGGTCTACAAAAGAAGAAGAACGCAAAGAAGCCTTAGAAAATGTAGGAAATAAATATAAGTGTGTTCTTAGTACTAAATTGTTTGATGAAGGTATTAGTTGTCATAGACTAGATACCTTATTCTTAACTTGTCCTAGTAATAATCCTATTAAGTTAGAACAAAGAATAGGAAGAATTATAAGAGAACACCCAGATAAACAAAGACCTTTAATAGTAGATTTTTGGTTACGAGGACCGATAGTTGGAAAGCAACAAAAAATTAGATATGACTGGTATGGACAAAATAAATATAAAATCAAATAAAATATATTATAACTGGTATAAGTTAAAAAAAGATGCAGGTGGACACTCTGAAGGCATATTAATCTTGACTTATGCCCTGTATAAAAGATATAATAAAACATTAAGTAAAAATACACATCAGCTTTGTAAAAAACTGCATATAGAAAAAATTCCCACTAAGATTCTTAAAGATAATAGAGTTATTATCTCTAAAGATTTTAAAGAAGTAATTTCTAATTACATATGTAGTGAAGAACAAAGTTATTTTACTAATGGAAGTTTTTTAACCGCCATTTGTCCTGTTAGAAAAAAATTAGAATACTTATTTCTATTATCAATGAGGCCTGCTAATGATTTATCGGCTAGGATTCCTCTAAAATTTGTAACAGAAAAGCAACTTGATTGGGCAAAGAACAATCCATTTTTAAAAACCATCGAAGACAAAATAGTTTTCGTTCCAGAATTAATACGAAACAAAGGAGAAAAATAGTATGGTATCATGGGATAAAGCAAAAGGAAATACG
>MDSV01194403.1_pt1 | contig 10094 bp, 11 predicted proteins | sample 810851 | NCBI WGS metagenome assembly MDSV01 (sample SAMN05326640, study PRJNA326480) | marine metagenome | isolation source: seawater | place: Atlantic Ocean: North East | collected 2012
ACATTGACCGACGATCAAGGAGTTTTGTACAGCGAAACAGAACTTAGAAATAACGCATATCTATTTAGGAGATATAGAGACCTATCTTATTTAGCATGCGCTGGCATTTATCTCTTACAGATAATTGACGCAAATGTTGATGCTCATATGAGATTTTTTGATTCAAATGAAGACCTAAGCTTATCTTTATTTCCACCCAATTCTGGCAGAGTTATCACTAATCTTTGGCAAGTGGGAATTAAACTGAATATTAAATGAGGTTAGCAATAATAGGTCACGGGAAACTTGGGTCAGCAGTAGGCTTTGCTTGGGAGGAATCTGGGAATAAAGTTGCGGTTAGAATCAATAGTAAAGATACTTGGAAAGCTGAAACTCTTGAATGTGATATTGCTCTTGAAAGCACCATTCCTGATAGTGCAGCAGATAATATTATTTCATTATTAAAAGCTGGAATACCTGTTATTGTTGGTTCAACAGGATGGCATCAAAGACTTCATGAAATCAAAGAAATAGTTAAAGAGACAAAAGGACTTGTATTCCACGCTACAAATTTTAGCATAGGCGTTCATCTAATGAATAAATTTGCAAGCGAAATGGCTCAAACTATGAAATCACTCAAAGAGTACTCTCCTTCAATACTAGAAATTCACCACATTCATAAGCTTGACAAACCTAGCGGAACAGCAATTACACTTGCAGATAAAGTTAAAGAATCTGGTGGATATGACAATTTTGTTGTTGATTCTTTAAGAGAGGGAGAAATAATTGGAACACACGAGTTGACTTGGGATTCAGAAATTGACTATATCTCATTAAAGCACTTCGCAAAAAATAGAAAGGGATTTGCACTTGGAGCTGTAAAAGCAGCTGGCTGGGTCCTAGAATTAAAATCTAAAGGTGTAAGTGGAATCTTCACCATGGATGATATGATAAAAGAAATTATATGAGCTTAATACCATGGATATTACTGGGCATAATCTGCCTTGAACATTTAATTTTTGTTCCAAAACTAATAAAAAAGTTTGGTGGTACTGTTTGGCATGGATATTTACCAGGGCTCAATGCTTTAGCTATTTTGAAAATGAATGGAAGGCCATGGTATTGGGCAATTTTTCTTTTAGTTCCAGGGATTAACCTAATCATGATTACAATTATGCACGTTGGGCTAGGGATAGTCTTTGGGAAGCGGACAACAAAGGACCAATACATGATGGGAGCTCTTCCTTGGGTAGGCCTTCCTAAGCTAGCTAATAGTGATGTAGAATACTTAGGTCCTAGGGTTTGGACTAAAGTGAAAAAAAGCCAAATAAGAGAGTGGGGAGAAGCAATTCTCTGGGCTGTAATTGTAGCAAGCGTATTTAGAACATACTCATTTGAAACCTTCACTATTCCTACTGGTTCTATGGAAGGTTCTATGCTTGTGGGCGATTACTTGATAGTAAATAAAATGACCTATGGAGCTAAACTTCCAGAAACTCCATTTGCAGTTCCTCTAGTACATAACGTACTTCCAGGAACCATGACACCCAGTTATACATCTTGGTTCTCTTTACCGTACCTTAGACTACCTGGATTTAGAGACATAGAACGTGGAGACGCTGTTGTTTTTAACTTCCCTCCTGGGGACACTATCATTGTGGACCCAATCTATGCAGGACACGACTATTACGGATTATTAAGAACGCAAGCAATAAAAAATGCTCATGGAGATGTTTTGGAGTTTTCTAATAAACCAGAAAAATACCTTAACACAGTAAGAAATAAAGCAAGGCATAAACCAGGGTTAATGCAAAGACCTATTGACAAAAAAGAAAATTATGTAAAAAGATGTATTGGTCTTCCAGGAGAAACCATTCATATTATAGACAGGCAAGTTCACATTGATGGAATAGCAATTGACAATCCAGAAAATTTACAGTTCGAATACATTGTAAATTTTGATTCAAGAAGAAAAGCTGAAAGTGCATATAATTCTTTACGTCTGACAAAAGAAGATATGGGCGATCAGGTTACGGCGGAAAACGGGATTGAATTAATAATCGCCCTTACAAACTCTGAAGTTGAATGGCTTAGAAACTCAAGCTTATCAAATAGCGTGGAACTCTTAAGCACAGTCAATAGAAAAGGAACTCTTAGCATGTTCCCAAATGTTTATGACGAGGAGTTTAACGAATGGACTCCTGATAATTTAGGGCCAATCTACATACCCAAGGTTGGCGAAACTGTTGCGCTAACAGAAAGAAACTTGAATCTTTACAGACGAGTGATATCTGTTTATGACGGACATAAAATTGAAGAAACCAAAGATGCTATTTACATTGATGGCGAACTTGCTACAGAATACACTTTCGAACAGAATTACTACTGGATGATGGGTGATAATAGACATCGCTCGGCTGATTCAAGAATGTGGGGGTTTGTGCCGTTTGACCACATTGTAGGTCGAGCTTCATTCATATGGTTTAGCAAGATGAATTCTTCTCAACACGGAGAGTCAGGTATTCGTTGGGATAGAATGTTTAAGTCAGTAAAGTAATTGGTACTTCCATGCTGCCCCTTCCCTCCACTAAGCTGGTATCATTTGGCCTATCAAAATGATACTTGTGCAGTTATAGAGATAAAGGACAACTATATCAAGCAGAGTATTAGAAATAGAATGTTTTTGGCTAATTCTCATGGTGTGTGGGATTGCTCACTACCAGTTCATCGGAGAAAAGCAGATTCAAGGCTTATCGAAGATATTGTTTTTACAAGCCAAATGAACCCAATGTTCTTGATGAAAAGCATTAAGACCGCATACGGCTCATCTCCATTTTATGAGCACTTTGAAGAAGGACTTGGAGAATTATTCAATAAATATGGAAATCCACGTCAATCTCTTTTAGAATTTAATCTTCAAACTATTAGATGGGTTGAAGAAGAGCTGGGGATTAAAAGTATTAAAATTAGTTCTAAATACGTTAATTGTGATGATGAAATAGACTTTAGGATAAAGTCTAAACTCACCTGTAATAAATGGAAATACAAGCCCTACCCACAGGTTTTTGAGGACAGAAATGGGTTCATCGATGGGAGATCAATTTTAGACGCCATATTCCATGGAGGAGCAGAGGCAAAAAGATGGTGGACAAGCGTATCTTTACAATCTTAATAACATTACAAAAAATTGGCTGATTTAATTAAAACGGCGTTTTACAAACATCACATAAAACTTGGAGCTAAAATGGTATCCTACTCAGGATACACTATGCCTGTATCATACTCTGGACTTAAAGACGAACACAACACGGTAAGACATGACGTGGGAATGTTTGACGTTAGCCACATGGGCGAGTTTACAGTTAAGGGTAATGATGCATTATCACTTCTTCAATACATTACTTCTAATGATGTAAGCGCTTTATTTAACGGCAAAATTCAATACAGCTGTATGCCTAACGGAAAAGGTGGTATTGTTGATGACCTTCTCGTATATAGAATCTCTAAATCTGATTATTTACTGGTTGTAAATGCGGGAAATAAGGATAAAGATTGGGAATGGATTAATAAAATTATTGAGGACAAAGGATTTGATGTGGAGCTTAAAGATGAGTCTGATGCATGGTCATTGATTGCTCTCCAGGGTCCCAATTCTTCTGAAAAACTTAGCCCTATTCTTGATGATGGTTTTAAAGACGCCACAAATCTCGAGTACTATACGTTCGTAGAGGGGTTAATTCTTGGTCACAACTGTATAATTTCAGCAACTGGATACACTGGTGCTGGAGGATTTGAGATTTATGTTCCAAACGATGCAGCTTCTGAAATTTGGAACGTTTTATTAGAAAATGATGTATTACCATGTGGACTTGGTGCACGTGACACTCTTCGAATGGAAATGGGATTCTGTTTATATGGAAACGACATTAACGAAACAACAAACCCTATTGAAGCTGGACTTGGGTGGATAACTAAATTCAACAAAGACTTCATAGACAAGGAGTTTTTAAAGATGACTAAATCCGATGGGCCCAAAAGAAAGCTTGTAGGACTAAAAATTATTGATAGAGGAATTCCAAGAAAAGGTTACGACGTAGTAAACGATAGTGGTGAATCTGTAGGTGTAATTACTAGTGGAACTATGAGTCCTACATTAGGAATAGGAATTGGCATGGCTTATATCGATAAGTCTTTCTCAAAGATTGGCACGAATTTAAAAGTTCAAATTCGCAATAAGCAGATCAAAGCTGAAGTAGTGAAGTTTCCGTTTTTAGATTTAGCCTAAACAACACATAATGTCAAAAAACAGTAGTCTAACAAATAAATTAAACAGAGTTGAAGTTTGCTTTGCGCCATGTAACTTTCACCAATACGAAGAAGCGTTCGACTTAATTGTGGTAATTGACGTACTTAGAGCTACTTCTGCTATTTGTACGGCAATTGAACACGGGGTCAAAGGCATTATCCCAGTAGCTACTCTTGAAGAAGCAAAGGAATACCAAGAAAAAGGCTACATAGTTGCAGCCGAAAGGAATGGAGCAATTGTCGAAGGTTTTGATTTAGGTAATTCTCCATATTCTTATATGAGTCCTGAATTAAAGGGAAAGACTGTTGCTCTTACTACAACTAATGGCACAAAAGCAATAAGAATTGCAGAACAGAAAAAAACTGTTGTAATTGGTTCTTTGAACAACCTTGAAAGCCTCTGTGAATGGCTGATCAAGCAGAATAGAGATGTTCTAGTTCTAGCTTCAGGATGGAAGGATAAATTTAATTTAGAAGATACAATTTGTGGCGGGGCTATTACAGACATGCTTCTAGAAAGCGGTCGGTTTACATCTGAAGAGGATAGTTCAGTTGCTGCAAAATTTATTTACAGGTCAGCGAGAGAAAATATGTTTGCTTACCTGAAAGCCAGCTCGCATAGAAGGAGGCTTAGAGCTCTAGATCTTAATGCTGATGTTAGTTACTGCCTTACTCCTAACAATGTTAGCGCGATACCAATCTTGAAAGACGGCATGTTAGTTCCACTATCGGATAATGCAAAAGAAATCTAAGCTTAAGTATCACGCAATTAATTCAGTTTAGTATTCAGTATTGGCAAACGAAAGAAGTCCCAATATAGAGAGCTTTACTCATGCACCAAGTCAGAATCTTTTAAAGCTTTTATTAATGCTTCAGGAGCTCTTCTTGGGCGAGAAGATATAGAATCTACAAAGGCAAGACACACTTTTGCTTCAACAAGAAGAGTACTCTTGTTATAAATGGAAAACTTAAACTTTAATCTTGACGTGGGACTCTCAATTACATGGGACTCTATTCTCAACACCTGATCATATCTAGCTGGAACGTGATACATAATCTGAAGATCAACTACTGGGAGTAATATCCCGGCCTTTTCCATTTCATCGTACACCCAACCTATCTCTCTTAAAGTATCAACTCTTGCCGCTTCCAACATTGGAATATATGAACCGTGATAAACCATATTCATCTTATCTGTGTCTGCATATCTTACCCTTTGGTGGATAAAAAACACTTTTCCACTGTCATTTTCTCTCCAACCCGAAATGTAATTATTGTCCATTAGAACAAATTAATGTTTATTATGAAAGTAAAAGGGTATAAAAATTCAATTTATCACGAATATTTTTTTGATGAAATCGTGCATTAGAGATAAGTATAATTCATAGAATCTGTTGGTTTAAATTGAGTCAGATGTTTTCTAACTAACTGAAAATCATAATCCGAAAAATAATTAGTTCAAGGATTACAAAAATTAGATTTTTTAATCACCCCTAGTAAGTAGGATTATTAAATCAAAATTTCTGAAAAAACAATACCCAAAACATTTTTTTTTAACGATGTTTTGTAAAAAATTAGCACTCTTCTAACCACACCGATAATCAAATCGAATTCATGGAACAAAACCACAATCAAGTTTGGGCTCGCTGCCTAGAAGTCATAAGCGACAACATCAGCTCTCAAGCATACAAAACGTGGTTTGCACCCATTAAACCGGTGAAGCTGGAAGATAGCGTACTTACTATCCAAGTTCCATCTCAATTCTTTTACGAGTGGATGGAAGAGCACTATGTGTCACTTCTGAGAAAAACTGTTCGAAAGGAACTAGGACCAGATGCTAAACTGGAGTATAGTATTATAATGGAGCATAGAATTGAAGGTAACCAATCTAGCCCATACACAGTTAAGGTTCCAACATCGCACCAAGCGGCAACTAAGAACCCAACGGTTCAGATGCCTATTGTTGGAGAACCAGCACCGATTAAAAACCCCTTCGTCATTCCAGGATTACGTAAGCTTAAAATCGATTCTAACCTTAACCCTAATTACGCTTTTGATAGCTTCGTTGAAGGTGAGTGCAATCGACTAGCAAGATCTGCAGGTTATGCAGTTGCAAATAAACCAGGCGGAACTGCCTTTAATCCCCTACTAATATATGGTGGTGTGGGTTTAGGTAAGACTCACTTGGCTCATGCTATCGGTCTAGAAATAAAGAATCAAGATTCTGAAAAGACTGTTCTTTACGTTACTTCAGAAAAGTTTACTCACCAGTTTATTGACTCAGTAAGAAACAACACTGTAAACGACTTCAGCCACTTCTATCAAATGATAGATGTACTAATCATTGATGATGTACAATTCTTTAGTGGTAAGGAAAAGACTCAAGACGTATTCTTCCACATATTTAACCACCTTCACCAAACTGGAAAGCAGCTTGTTCTTACAGCTGATAAGCCACCTGTAGAAATGCAGGGTATGGAACAAAGACTATTAAGCCGCTTTAAATGGGGATTAAGTGCAGACCTTCAAACTCCATCTCTTGAAACTAGAATGGCAATTCTAGAAAAGAAGATGTATGCTGACGGCATTAATATGCCCAGAGAAGTTGTTGAGTACCTAGCGTACAGTATTACAACAAATGTTAGAGAACTCGAAGGGGCTCTTATTTCACTTATCGCCCAGAGCAGTTTGAATAAGAAAGCTATCACCCTTGATTTAGCTCGACAAATGATTGACAAGTTTGTTAAGAACACAGCTAGAGAGGTGAGCATTGATTACATCCAAAAGGTGGTATGTGATTACTTCGACCTTCCTATCGAACTGCTTAAGTCGAAGACTAGAAAGAGAGAAATTGTTCAGGCTCGACAAATAGCTATGTACTTCGCTAAGAAGATGACTAAATCTTCACTTGCAAACATAGGACTACACTGTGGGGGAAAGGACCACGCAACTGTACTTCACGCATGTCGTACTGTAAATAACCTAAGTGAAACAGATAAGCACTTCAGGAAGTATCTAGAAGATTTAGAAAAGAAGTTAGCGATACACTAATTTTTAACGGGACCACTGAGGTCCCGTTTTCATTTCAAAAAAAATCTAAACCATATGAGCGATAAGAAACCCATCAGAATCTTAGCTGTTTGCCTAGGAAACATCTGTCGCTCTCCTATTTGTCACGGTCTTTTAGAACACTACTCAAAAAAATTCGATAGAGATATAATTGTTGACTCAGCTGGAACCATAGGTATGCATGCTGGAAGCCCTCCAGATCCAAGGTCAGTGGAAGTTATGAAGAATCATGGTCACGACATTACCATGCAGAGATCGAGACAATTTAGATATTACGACTTTAACGATTTTGACGTGATACTAGCAATGGATAGTTCTAATTATAGAGACTTGAAAAGTATTGCAATAAACAACGAGGAGAGCAGCAAAATCCATATGGCAATTGAAGGAGTCAGCGTACCTGACCCGTATTACAAAGGTGATGAAGGATTTGAAATCGTGTATCAAATGTTAAACGACGCTGCTCAGGACTGGCTAAACAAGCTATTAGCTAAAAACTAGTGTTGTCTAACATCTACAAGCAGCATAGCGTCTGGGGGAACATATCCAGGTAAACCCCTTACCCCATATGCTAAAAATGAGGGTACTAACACCCTACAACTATCACCTTTTCCTATGTTTTTAGCAATGACGTCAAACATTTGGACTCCGTCAAAATGATCAACTATCAAGTATAGAGAATCGTCAAAATAACAACTATTGCCATTAACAAGCTTGACATCAACATTTAAAACAGCTGTGTCTCCCTCAACGTTAAAATTTGAAATATTTAAGGGAGTTTGAGAAGAAGGTATTCTTTCTAACAAAATCCCTCCTAAAAGAGTGTCGGGGCTCCAACCCCAAGTAGTCGACAGGGAATTAAGAATAGATATTTCATTTTCGAACTTGAGCTTGTTCTGCTCGAGCAATTCTTTTTTTAGTGCAACAGTCTCTACCTCATTATTAGGCATAGGATTTGACCAGCAAGAGATAAACAAAATGCTTGCTAATAATATGAAAGACCACTTCCTCAACCTGCTTGATAATCTAAGTCTGAAGCGTATTCAGGGAGGAGAGATATGATTTTATCAACTACTTCTGAGAGACTGTCGAAAGATGCTCCACCAGCTGCATTGTGATGTCCTCCACCGCCAAAGTGTTTTGACGAAAAATCTCTTACGCTGAATGTCCCAACTGACCTGAAGCTGATTTTAACCCTGTCGTCGCTTTGGTGTGCAAAGGCTGCGAAGTTGACGCCTTCTACACTTAGCGCTTGGTTTACTAAACCTTCCGTATCCCCTTTTTCATAACCGAATCTCTGGAGCTCTTCAGAGCTAAGAGAAATAATGGCCGCTTTGTACTGAGTGAATACCTGAAGTTTTTCAGTGATTGCGTACCCTACGAGTTTTAATTGGCTTTCTCGGTTATTGTCATAAACATATGTGTGTATAGAACTGTGGTCAATACCGGTTTCACATAGAGCTGCCGCTATTCTGTGTGTTTTAGGTGTAACCAAAGGAAATCGGAATGAGCCAGTGTCTGTTATAATACCACAGTATAGACAGCCTGCTGTATTCGAGGAAATAGAACCTTCTTGCCCCCAACTTTCGATAAGCCTGAACACCATTTCAGAAGTCGAACAACTTTTACTGTCAGAGAAGGCTAAGTCCACAAAATCTTCTGGCATTTGGTGATGATCAATCATAACCTTGAATGCATTTGAAGATTCAAGAGACTGCTGCAAATTCCCTACTCTAGATGTACTATTGTAATCGAGACTTAAAAGAATGTCAGCATTCTTAAGCAATTCTTCTGCTTTTTCAGGAGATTGAGAATGAAGGATGATTTCTTCCCTACCATTCATCCAGTTTAAAAATGCTGGAAACTCATCTGGCATCACAACAGCAGAACTTATCCCGTTCTCTTTTAAATGATTCCAAAGAGCAAGGCACGACCCTACAGCGTCACCATCAGGAGATCTGTGCCCAGTAATAACTATACTAGACGCCTCCTTCAACTTGTTTTTTAACTCAATAACTGAATTACTTGCAAAAACATCCATTGTCTCCATGCTCGAAAGATATACCTTTAACCCATGATTCAGACCCTCCTATTGAGTTTGTTTATACTGCCAGTTGTTCATGACTTTCACTTTTCTAGAACTAGGGCAGATTACAATATCAAGACTAACACGCTCCAAATGTCAATGAACGTTTTCACTGATGATTTAGAGCTAGCCGTTAGCAATATGGGTAACGAGGGATTCAAGATTGACGTTGAATTTAACAACGTCGCAGATTCTTTGATAGGTTTTTACGCGCTTAAAATGTTCGCTGCTTCTCACGACAATGTGGATTTGAAGATGAATTGGATAGGCTACGAGTGTGACTATGACATCACGTATTTATATGTTGAGTCAGAGGAGTTTGATTTTACTGGATCGCTCACGATAGACCAAAACATCCTCATGGATACCTACTCTGACCAGGAGAACGTAATCGATTTTTCAGGCGGGGAAATTGATGAAAGTCACATTCTCACTAAAGGCAGGACAACTGTTGAGATTTCTAGAGAAATAGAATAGATAGAGGAATGACTAAAAAGGAGAAAGTTGAATTTGTCATTGACAAATTAGAGGAGTTGTATACACAAACTCCTATCCCACTTGATCACACTGACGCATACACTCTATTAGTAGCAGTACTTCTATCAGCTCAATGCACTGATAAAAGAGTGAACACAGTTACTCCTGACCTTTTTAA
>MDSV01041973.1_pt1 | contig 10093 bp, 11 predicted proteins | sample 810851 | NCBI WGS metagenome assembly MDSV01 (sample SAMN05326640, study PRJNA326480) | marine metagenome | isolation source: seawater | place: Atlantic Ocean: North East | collected 2012
AGTCTTACAAACGATTAAATCTTTTTCGTATGTTTGTAAAGAATTTACCTTTATATTGAAAATATCTAAGTCAAATTCACCTACTTCACCTGAATCTTGTAATATTTCTGACAGTTGAGTTAATATCTGAAAGTTCTGATTGTTTAACTTAGAGCAATCAATGTGAACCACCACATCATTTTTAAGATTACTGTACTGTGTGTGTATCTTTTTACTTAGTTTAAAATCAGTGTCAGGTTGTTCCTCTTCGATATATTTGTTCACATGAAATCCTTTATGACCAACCCAATCGCCATAGATATCTGAACACCAAGGTTCTAATGCTGATAAATGTTCAAGACCACAATTCTCTACCATAAATCCAATATCATATTTTGGTGGTATTATTGGCATCATCATTGAATCATGTTTTACCATGTGTCCCCACTTACGAATAAAGTTACGAGTTGACCTTTGATTTTGTTTCAACCACTCATCTGTCTCTCTGTTCTTCATGAAGACTTGACCATCAGGATTTCTTTGAGCTCCATCAGCAAATCTACTACCACGACATGTCATGTGATATACAAACCCCTTCCAAGTCTGAACTAAATCATAACCAGCCAAGACAAACCTATTGAATATATCACTGTCTTCTTTACTCTGTGGAGCATACAATGGATCATGTCCATTGATGGATAAGAAATCCTCTTTGTAAATAGCCCAAGGAGCAAAGATACCTTGGCTTGTATCTTGACCAAGTTCACCTGTATCTATTTGATCGACAAATCTGAGTAATTCTCTTTCTTTAAACTCTTCAGGTTCTATTCCAAAATCTTCTAATATCTTTTCAGGACCATCAGGATGTAATGGTGGTTCTATACGAGTAGCACTAACCACTTTACCTGGCTCTAAGTGTTTCAGTATCTCCTCGTCTAACTTAGGACAAGCATACATATCAGCGTGATAAATCATAACGATATCACTTGTTGCCATATCTACCAGCGTATCATATAGTATAGTGTGTCCAAGTCTTGTAGGACCTTCGTTCCTATGTATTCTTACGTTCTTATCCTTCTTGATAATCTCATTCATCCACTCCCATGTGCCATCATTTGAAAAATCATCAGCCCAACATATCTCGTGCCTGTATCCTAAGTTCTTACGAATACTATTATAACTCCATTGTAAATACTTTAAGTTGTTTCTACTTGGTTGTATAAAACTTATTACTTTATCACTCATCTGTTACTGCCCTTCCTTTTAAGTTTTTCCAATCTTGTTCTGGTCTAACTTCTAGATTCTTTTCCCAAGCACCTTTTAAAACACTTGGATTTACTCCAAACATTTCGGCAAAATCAATCATCGCTTGAATATCTTTTGGAAAACAACTACCACCGAAACCAAACTTACCATCATGTCCAGGTACACCTAAATGGGTATGTCCTATCCTACCATCAGCCACAAAACCACTAACAGCTGCATCCCAATCCGCATCTATCTTTTCTGCTATCTGATACATCTCATTCATAAAAGATACCTTAGTCGCAAAGAAACAATTACTCATGTATTTAATTAACTCAGCAGTTTCATAACTTGTTTCCATTATTGCTACACAATCACCAAATCTGTCTCTGATTAACTCAGCAAACTCTTCTGATTTAGCCCAACCTATCTGTTGACCACTATTACCAATTACAAAACGGCTTTGATTTATAAAATCAAAGTTAGCAGACCTTTCAGTTAAGAACTCTGGATTAAACAATATATTCAAATGTGGATACTTAGTTTGTAATGCCCATGTCGTACCAGGTATCACGGTAGACCTTATCAATATGGCATTATCTTTTCCATTATGAACTTCATTAATGTCACTTAGAGCATCTTCTAACACACTGATGTTAATTGAACCATCATCATTTGCCGGTGTTGGCACCGATAAAAATATGAAATCAGACTCATTTACTGTTTCTTCTAATCCATGTGTTGATTTACTTGGATTCTTATCATAAACTCTAACCTCGGCATCACAACCAACTTGTGGTGAAAAACCAAACTTGACAGCTCCACCTACAAAACCATTACCAACCACACCTATTTTTTTATCTATCTTCATTTAAACTCCTAATTCATGACCTGGATCATCATCCGAAACTATTATATAATTTTTTGGAACTGCTTGTTTTAATTCAGGCCAACCATTGATTAACCAATTAAATTCCATCTCCAAAACTCTTGGTATCTTTTCTTTTTTATCTATAATTCTCTCTAAAGATTTTTTAAGAACATCCACTCTGTATATAGCATCATTACTTAACACACGTAACGGCGCATTTTTACTTCTAAATATCCATAAATTTTCACTCTCCATCTCGTATGCTGGGAAATTATTTACTTTAATCCATTCTGGATGTCTCGACAGACCATATTTAGATATCTTACCTATTAATAAAAACCCTATGTCATTATCAGCTAACTCTTGAACTATGGTCTCCATCTCACCTTTTGTTGTTTGATAAAACATTCTATCTTCTATTAAATAAAAAACATAAGGTGTCTTCACATGTTTTAAAAGAGCTAAAGTGGACTTAGCCCAAGTAAAATCATTATCTTCTAATATCCTAACCTCTTTCCAATGCGGTAAAAGCTCGTTATATTTTTGTTTTACAGTGGGATAATATTGATCATTCCTCTTATAATTAACAATCCACTCCACGTCACCTAAAACTTTAGCTGTACAAGAAATACCTTTTGTAGATAGGAAATGATTCATCCTACGTTGATCACCAATTATAAAATTCTGTAAAACTGTTAAGTTATTTTTCATAAAGGAAACTCCAATCCTGTGTAAAGTTTATATTGTTTAGATGCTTGTAAGTTAGCTAATTTAATACCAATATCGGAGTAAGTCAAGCAATTAATATAGTCATTTGATTGATGAATTTTTTCTTCAATCTCTACTGGTGTGCAATTATAGACAACAGACTTTCTAATACCTTTTAATTCATCCCAATCATCTCTAGTAATCACCCTCACATCAAACCTACATTGTTTAGCACTATACTGAACTGCTCTTGAGTAACCACCATTACCAATAATATATAATTTCTTTCTATTATCATATTCATCTAAAAATTTGGTAGCAGCATAAGCATCTGTATTGTACGCTTTCAAACGACCATTGGTGTTTAAAACAGTATTAGCGGCACCTATTTTTTTTACAGAGTTCTCCATGTCGTGAACATATTTCAAAACCTGTACTTTATATGGCATCGTTACAGCAAATCCTCTGATACCTAAAGTTAAGACAGCATTAACAGCACTCTCAATATCTCTTACCGAAAAAGATTTGTATATCTTATTCAATCCATGATAATAAAATGCGGTGTTCATCATCTGACAACCTGTATTACCAGCATCCTCAGCAAATGAACAATATATTTCGGTATCTTTATTTATCCAATTCACTTAACACCCTATCAGCTATTTTATTTGAACTTAATCCATACTTTTCATATAAATCAACTGGTGGAGCGGATTCAGGAAACACATCATTGAGTCCAATTCGAGACACCCTTGTTGGATATTTTTCAGATAATACTTCTGAAACTGCACTACCCAATCCACCAATAATTGAATGATCTTCTATTGTAAACACATGTTTAGTATGTATAGCAGAATCAATAATAATTTCTTCATCTATTGGTTTTAATGTTGGGATATTTACAACCCTTACACTCATAGATGTTTTCTCTTCAATAATAAAAGCTGACTTTAGAACATCACCTAGTATACATCCAGTAGAAAAAAGTGTTATATCATCACCATCATTTACTATTTGTCCTTTACCAAATTCAAATGGCATTACTATATCCTCAACTGGTTGTCTACCTAATCTCAAATAATGTGGTGATTCTAATTCTGTATCACATAGGTATTCAATAACCTTTATAGCCTCAGAATAAGATGCTGGATTTAACACAACCATATTAGGTAATGCTCTCATAATACTTACATCTTCTAATCCCATTTGAGTTACACCATCTTTACCAATAGCCATACCAACATGTGTTCCGACTAGTACAACAGGACGATTAGAATAAGCAAGACTACATCTAATTTGATCATATCTTCCTGTCAGGAATGAACCAAATGATGCCAAAAATACTTTGTAATCATACTCAGAAATACCAGATGCAACTCCAATCATATTAGCCTCAGCAATACCGATCTGAAAAAACCTCTTAGGATGTGATTGTCCGAAACTAGCGATCTTAGTAGCCTTACCTAAGTCGGCATCCAATGCCACTATGTTATCATACTTCTCACCCATCACAGGTAAGTGTTCTCCGAATGCTTCTCTTGTAGCTCTCATTCTAAACTCCTAATTCTTTCATAGCGATTTTATATTCCTCTTCTGTTGGAACTTTACAATGCCAACTTGGATCTTCCATAAAGGAAACACCCTTACCCTTTACAGTATCTAGTATCAAACACAGTGGTCTTCCAAAATAAGTCTCTTTATTCTGTAATTCCTCTCTTATAAACTGACAATTATGACCATCAATCACCTTTGTGTCCCAACCAAAAGAATTAATTCTTTCTTGTAAATTGTCATACATTATGCTGAAATCTTTTGAGTATCCATCATTCTGTCCTTTGTTCCAATCAATTATACAAATTAAATTACTCAAATTTGTTTTTGGATAATACATTAGTGCTTCCCACACTTGACCTTCTTGTAATTCACCATCACCTAAAACACAAAATACAGTTCCATCTTCACCTCTGAGATTCTTTCCAAGAGAGTGTCCAATAGCGATACTCAATCCTTGACCTAATGAACCTGTTGTAGCATCCATTAGTGGTAATCTTAACTTATCAGGATGACCTTGTAATGGTGAATCAATCTCTCTGAACAAATCTAATTCATCATCACTGATCTGACCTAACTCATGCAATACAGCGTATATGATTGGAACAGCATGGCCTTTCGATAAAATTAATTTATCCTTACCACCTATTTCATAGTCCTCATACAATACACTTGTTAATTCTGCCATAGAAAAAGCACCACCGATGTGACCTGATTGTTTAGCAACAACCATATCTATGACTTTCTTTCTTAAAATATTTGGATTAATCTTCATTGTGTACTCTCTCCTTTAATAACCCAACAGCAATATGAGTTATTTTTGATAAAATGTCCTCAAAATGAAAATTGTTGTTGTTACCACCAGTCTGACCAGGAAAATCTGAAGTACCCTCAAGTGATATGGTTAAATCAGCAAAGTCATTACAGTTATTAACTGAATTTCTTGTAACCAATATAGTTTTCATACCTCGTTCTTTAGCGACTCTAAATGCCTCTAAGACGTTCTTTGAATTACCTGAACCAGACATACCAAAAACTATATCACCCTTAACACCTTGATACTTTAATTGTTCACTGAATATAAATCTAAATCCTAAATCATTACCAATACCAGTTATACTTGCTTGGTCACTACACAAACTAACACATTTAAATTTATTACGTGGTATAGTCTGAGCACCTTTATCTTCTGAGACAAATGGGTGCATGTTCATATCCACCACTAAATTTTGTACAGAAGCGACATTACCACCATTACCACAGGCAAAAATAGTCTGTTCATCTTCATATGCTTCAAACACCATGTCAACAAATTCAATGATCTTTTTTGTTGGAATATCGTCAAATACATTTGACGATTCTTTTTTATATAAATTTATTAACTTTTTCTTGTCCATAGTTGCTCCTACTTATAAATTTTGATAGTAAATACTTACCATATAAAAATAAAAAATGCCCATATTTACCACCTTTAAAATTTTCATATAAACCGCATATGTTAAAATATTGCAATATACCTAGTAATTCTACCTTACTCCAAATATAATCATTTTTATGACAAAAGTCAATAAAAATTTGATTAAAAAATACTAAATTACTTTTAGCATAAAAACTTACTTGAGCGCTATTTTTAGTAATGGTATAATCAAACATATCTTTTAAAATGGTTTGACCATTAATCATTATAGCATGATACAATTTTGCTAAATCATAATAAACATCACCTACTTCTAAACTTTTTCCAAATTGCTGTCTCCAATCAATCAAGAAAAATTTATCATTGTTATGATCATACAGAATATTTTCTGGTTGTAAATCACCATGAAAATTAACTGCGACAGCACTTTCATATAAACTTTCCCAATCAATCTTACCTAACATAACTTGAATAGGTTGTACCTCAATCCCATTTATCCTATTAATTTTATCTAACTTTGTATTCGCAAAAACTTCTACTCTCTGTTTTGTTTTAAATTCATACATTTCTCTGCAATCATCAATGAACGAATCGCTATCGTCTGTATGAGTCCACAATTTTTTTCTACAATAATATAAAAAGTTAGACATTACCGACTCATCTGTTACATTAGATAATAAATTGCCGTCTATAAAATCATAAGAATACATATTTGGGTTTACTAATAGTATGTCTGGAGTATTTCCATTGAGATATTTTACCCTATTAACTCTTTTCGTAACCTTAGTAGTATCATCAAAATATTTTACTACTTTACCATTGTCAAGAAAAATAGCCTCATCACTTTTATTAGCAACGACATCATTACAAAATACTTTTTTAGTATCCATATATGATTCATTATTACCTGTATCATACCAAGTGAAATTAATCAATTTCATGTGAGTTAAACCATCAAAACCATGTATGACTTGATATTCATCTTTTATAATCTTATGTCTTTCTAATGAATCCCAAAAGTCTTTATGATTTTGAATACCAGCCATTCCGATATACGCTGTATCACCAGAACCATAGTATAATTTATCTAAATACTTACTACCCTCAACTAAACAATAATGTAGGGAGTTATCTTTATCAACAGATGATACCCCTAACCAATTCTCACCAATGGACATGATGTCTATTTCATCATCTATCAAAGTATCAACTGATGTAAAGACAAAAGGCTCTTGTAATTTACTTTTACAACATAATAAACTATATCCAGGTCCAGAACCTAGTCCATCATAATTATCCACGTCTACGTATGTTATAGTTCTATCAGAGTGAACTAAATCCATATAACTTTTAATTTGTTCTGACTTATAACCAACAGCAATTACTATTTCAACATCACCTAATCTATCAATTATATGTGAGATAACAGGTTTGTTTTCTAACGGAAGTAATGCTTTATGTAGACCAGAGACATTGTCATTTCTTGTACCACAACCAGCAGCTAATATACAAAACTTGTTCAATCAGTTACCTTCGTGCTCTGTATTTATTTTACCACTACCTCTGTCGGAATCATCCTCAAATCTAATACAATCATTCAAATGTGCAGTAGAACACTCAAGGGCAGTGTAATCAGTTGTAGCAATAACTCTATGTTTAGTCTTTAACGGAACACACCAACCCTCTCCAGCCTTGTATGTTCTTGACTCCATAGTTCCATCTTCATTCTGTAGTAAAACTTCCGCCTCACCTTCAATAACATAATTAGTTTCTACTTTCTTTTCATGCCACTGTAAACTACTTTGATATCCAGCATTCATGTGAATCAACTTGTACGCATAATGTTCATTCAATTCTAACCAAAGTTCATAACCCCAAGGCTTTTCAACTCTGTAAGAACTAATATCCAATCGATGAGATTTATTCTCATCAATCTTATCTTTGTATTCTACTAGTGCTTCTTTTACCCAAGCATCATCTATATGATCATATTTTGACATCTTTAACTCCTATATCTCTTTTTAAATTTATTGCAATTGCGGTGTCACCAGGCCTATCTGGTTTCAAATCATTAATCAATACCCTTGTACCACCACCGATACCCATTATTAGTCTATCGTAAATTATACCAGCAGATTCTAATTGCCTTTCTGTAACTCTTCTCATACCTTCTTTTCTACCAGTGGTTAGGATAATCATGTGTCCAGCTTTATCCCATTCCCATAACTTTTTTATGGTTCCTGGTAATGGTTTCATATTTTTTTCACTGAATTCATAGTTTCCCATTTCAGCAGAATATGGATATTGAGACAAAGTTCCATCTATATCACAAAATATTGTTTTTGGTTTACTATGCATAAACTTCCTTTACTTTATCTAATAGTTCTGAATAATTGTATGTAACATGTATATCAGCATTTGACAATTTGTTTATATAGGAATCATCGTTAGTCAAATAACCAGGTCTTGTTTCTTTTCCACTAGGAACATAAAATACAACTGGTTTGTCAAAACAAGCACATAAAATTCCACCACCACCATTTGGTGTAACAAATCCATCAGCATTGGCAAAACACTTCATCTGAAATTCATTATAATCATCTATATCAAAATCATTTAAATTATAAACATTATCGTAGTATCCACATAAATCATAATCACTGATTTTTCCTTCTTGTGTTATCTCTTGAAATTCATGACCACCTTGTAGTGTAGCAATCTCATTTTGGTCTGGTGCAAACTCTGTATTATCTGGTCTCTTATACACTACATTATATCCAGCCTCTTGTAAATGAAAGAACATATTACTTAACGTATTTAGATTAAAATATCTACGAGTTTCTGATATATCATTACCAGCTTCTATGTTATAGTTATTACTTATAACCACGTAAGGTTTTAAATCTATAAACTCATCCCAAAATCCAAAGTGATTCTTATATGGTGGTGGTGTCCATTGTGAATAATTCAACACACCATTTGCTTTTATCTCTTCCTCTTTAGATAGTTCTGAATAAGTCTTGTTAAACACAGCCTCAGCATTATGATGAATCCAATTGTTAGGAACATCACTTAATCCATTTTGGTTCATGTCAAATGTTCTGTAGTCAAACTCTTCTTCTACGTTATCACAAAAATAATAAAATGGTTTCATACCTTTACTTGTAATAACCCCTTCCAACTGATTATTTTGATGTAACCAATAAGCATAAGGTATGACACACACAAGTTCGGAGGCAAATTCACAATTAGTTTTAATTGTTATCATCTATAAAACTTTTAAATTGTTCGTCTAATTTATTTTTGGACACAGCTCTGTTTTCATTTGCTTTTCTAATTAACTTGTGGTTTCTTGTGAAATGCTCTAATGATGGATTATCTGATGTGGCTTCTTTTAAGTTAGCCCTATCACCCTCGCCAGTTATGATATCATTATGAATTAACTCCTCAAGCGTCTCTACGATATCCTCTGGTTTGTAGGTTCTTTTCTCTGATACATATTCATACTCTCCTTCGCGATAAACATCATCGAATAAGACAAATAACCTATCCTTTATCGATGATATTACTTTCTCTTGATGTTCTATATTTTCATCAATACCATCCTTCTTAAAAAAGTGTAGTTTTATATTTTCAGATATCAATCTATCTAACAATGCTGACAGTGTATCTATATTTGTTATGTAACTCATCTCTTCTCCAATTTAACTTTAGGAAAATACCTCAGAAAACAATCTCTTGGATTGTCCCTAACCTCTAGTATTCTACTTTGTATTTCATCATAAAAGTTCCAAGCCAATGGTATAAACATTATTTTTTCATTTTCATTATAAGACTTCAAATGATCAATAGATTTGATAGGTATGTTTGTACCTGGCGTATTTAATCCTTGTTTAAGTTTGTTGTCATCAATAATTACATCCAATTGAACATCAGCAAAATTTAAAAATGTCATACCTTTAGCAGCCGCACCATAACCTACAAACTTAAAACCCCATTTTTTATTATCATCAATTATTTTTTTAAACTCAGAAACAATAATATTTGTATTATCTTTATAGTTGTCGTATGTTTTTTTATCATACAATCCACGATATCTTTCCACCTCTATTTCATTAAAGACTTTTCTCTTACCTTCAAAAGTATTTTTAGTCAACCTAAATAAGTAACTTACTCCATGAACTGGCGTTTTGATAACATCGGTTAAGGTCAAATTGGTTCTCTTGACCAACTCATTCATAGAATTGATGTTAAAAAATGATACATGTTCATGATATATTGTATCAAATTGATTATTCAATATCATCTCTGCTTGTGAGGTC
>MDSV01047011.1_pt1 | contig 10093 bp, 8 predicted proteins | sample 810851 | NCBI WGS metagenome assembly MDSV01 (sample SAMN05326640, study PRJNA326480) | marine metagenome | isolation source: seawater | place: Atlantic Ocean: North East | collected 2012
AAAAACTGGGGCCAAATGATAGGCTTCCCAATTTCACATGGCGACTATTAGCGCCCAGCAATGGTTATGATGAATTTATATTGAGACAAGTTGAGGAAATTTGTGTGAATTATGATATTGATGGCTTTTGGTTTGACATATTACAAGCATTTCCAAACTACAGCGAGGCGAATAAAAAGTTAATGATTGAAGATGGGATTGATATCAATAATGATAAGGCAGTTTTAAATTATTCTATCAATCAAATGAAATCATTTATGGAAAGATGTAATAAACTTATTCATAGTCACAAGCCAAATATTCCAATTTATTATAATGGGATTACTAAAATTACTGGGAGTCCTTATGCAATGAATAACTTGAAATATAATTTATTTGATTACAACACGAAACAAGATTTAGAAGACCTCCCCACCACGTGGGACGGTTATGATATTTTCCCTTTCAGGTCAAAGTTCTTTGCTTCAGATGGTAAACAAATAGTTGCAATGAGTGGAAAATTTCATTCAGCTTGGGGGGAGTTTGGTGGGTTTAAACACAGAGATGCTCTACTATATGAAGCTGCATCAATGGTTGCTTTTGGAGCTAGTGTTAATATTGGAGATCAACTACATCCTTCAGGACTTATGGATTTAGACACTTACAAAAATATAGGCTATGCTTTTGATTATATCAAAAAAATTGAAAATTATGGGATTGGCGGAAAACACGTTTCTAGAATTGGCTATTATAGCCCCCTTAATGCAAGAAGTGGTGAAGGAACAGCAAGGATGCTGCTAGAAAATCAAATAAATTTCAATGTGATTAATAGAATGAATGATTGGTCACAATTAGAAACAATTATAATTCCTTCAGCAACTCAATTAAATCAAAAAATTGTTGACAGATTAAATTCATTTGTTAATCGCGGAGGTAAGATTTTAATAATGGGTAAGTCAATTCTAAAACCCAATAAGGATTTATGGTTTGATATTGGAGCTGAATATTTAGGGCAGCCTAATTTTGACATAGATTACACTGTAATTAGTGAAAAACTTAAAAATGAAAATTTGGTTGAAAGTCCATTTTTAAATTATAATGCAGCTATTCGTTTCAAAGCAAATGATGCAGAAATTCTAGCATCAATTAAAGAGCCTTATTTTAGCAGGACTCCATCTACCTTTTCTTCTCATCAGAATACTCCAAATAAATTAGAAAATTCAGAGCATGCTGCTATTTTCAAAAAAAATAATATAATATATGTAGCCCATAATTTAGATATTATGTATTTCAGTTCTGGAGCAAGAATTCATAGAGATTTATTCAAAAGTGTATTGGACTTGTTACATATCAATCCCATGGTAAGCACAAATTTACAAAGCTCTGGAAGGATCAATTTATTACATCAACCTGAGCAAAAAAGATATGTGGCTCATTTATTATATGCAACACCTATTCAAAGAGGGAGGGCACAGGTTATAGAAGACTTGGTACCAATATATGATACAACTGTTCAATTAAGTATCGATGAAAAGATAAAAAGTGTGTACACAGTTCCTGGTTACAAAAAACTAAAGGTTGAAAAAAAAAATGGGATAGATTTTGTGAAAATCCCAAAATTTAAAGCTCACATAGCTATTGTCGTAGAATACTAATAATGAAAAAAATATTAGGAATATTTAATCTCTTTATTTGCTTTTTAATTTTTTGCCAAACAGAAAGACGACCTAATATTTTATTTATAATTTCTGATGATCAAGATGCAGAGACACTTGATTTTTACGGAGATGATTCTTGTGATACACCTGTGATTGATAAATTATCGAATGATGGTATTTCTTTAACCTCTGCTTATCACATGGGTTCATACAGAGCAGCAGTTTGTACTCCATCAAGAATTATGCTTATGACAGGGAGGAACCTTTGGGAAACTGAAGGTTTCAATGTTAATTATCCACCTTTAAATTACATCCATAATGTTGAAAAAAATTATAAAAAAATTGATTCATTAGACCCCTCTTACAATAGTTTACCTGCTGTTTTTAAAAGAAATGGATATTATACATTTAGAACCTCCAAAAGAGGAAATAGTTATGAAGGTGCAAACTTATTATTTGATGAGAGGTATGACAAAACTAATCGTGAGAATAATGATGTAGATGGAAATAAATGGCATGCTGATAAGGTTATTAAATACTTTGAAAAACGTAAAACAGAAATAGATAAAAAACCGTTTATGGTTTTCTTAGGGTTTTCTCATCCACATGATCCTAGGCGAGGGAAAAAAAATCTTTTAGATAAATATGGAGCAACTGATCCTAACCCACCAAAAAAAATCAACTATAAATCTCCAAAAGTTCCTATAAATTATTTACCTACTCACCCCTTTCCATATGGAGATCCAGACATAAGAGATGAAAACTCTGTAGAGGGTGTATACTTAAGCAGGTCTGAATTAACCATTCGTAATGAAAAGGGAAAAGATTTTGCCTGTATTGAAGATATGGACTTTCAAATTGGAAGAGTACTTGAAGCTTTGGAAGAAACTGGAGAATATGAAAATACTTATATATTTTTTACATCAGATCATGGTATTGCAATTGGTAAACATGGTTTATTAGGAAAGCAAAATCTATATGAACACAGTTGGAAAATACCCTTTGTTGTTTCGGGTCCCGAGATTAAAAAAAACACTCAGGCAAAAGGAAATATTTATTTACTTGATGTTTTACCAACTTTGTGTGAAATAGCTGGTATCAATATTCCAGAAACTGTTGATGGTGTAAGTTTCAATAATGTTTTAGATGGAAAAAAAGATAAAGTTAGGAATGTCTTATACGGGGCTTATTCAGGTGGTTTTAAGCCAGGTATGAGGTCAATTAAAAAGGGAAATTGGAAACTCATAAAATACGATGTTATGGACGGAGCCTTTACAATGCCAGGAAAAGTACAGGTAAATCAACTTTTTAACTTAAAGCAAAATCCTAATGAACTTTTATTGGAACATCAAAATGAAGATGTGATTGCTATCACTAAAAATAACCCAAAAAAAAATCAAATTAACTTAGCAGATGATCCAAGATATAAATCCAGATTACAAAAAATGGAAAAATTACTTTTCTTAGAAATGAAAAAAGTTGGGGATCCATTTAAATTTTGGAATCAAAAGTGAAAAGATTTTTAATACTTTAGTTTTTATATGAAAAAATACGCTTGGACTATTATTTATACATCCCTTGCAGTTTTATTATTTGTAGCAATAATTTCCTCTTCAAAACCTATAAAACCCCCTCCCAATATTATTATTGTAATGACTGATGATCAGGGTTATGGCGATCTTGGGTACAATGGAAATCGAGTTATTAAAACAAAAAATATTGATCAATTTGCGTCAGAATCAATCAATTTTACAAATTATCACGTGGGTACAACATGCTCACCCACTAGAGCTGGTTTTATTACAGGTAGAAATTGTTTAAGAAATGGTGTTTGGCATACCAACGCAGGGTGTTCTTTACTAAATCAAGATGAAGTTACAATGGCTGACTTATTCACAGAGGCTGGATACGAAACAGGTATGTTTGGAAAATGGCATTTAGGGGATAATTACTCTTTTTTACCTGAGCAAAGAGGCTTTAAAGAAACTTTTTATCATAAAGGTGGAGGTGTTGGTCAGACACCTGATTATTGGAATAATAATTATCAAGATGATGTATATTTTAGAAATGGAGAGCCAGAAAAAACTAACGGTTATTGTACTGACGTTTTTTTTGATGAGGCTATTTCCTTTATTAATAAAAATAGAGATAAACCTTTTTTATGCTTTTTAAGTCTTAACGCTCCACACAGCCCATTTAATGTTCCTGAAGAATATTATGAAATGTATGAAAATGAAAATGATCTGTTAGAAAGTCAAAAGAGATTTTACGGAATGATCACAAATATTGATGACAACTTTGGGAGACTGCATGAACAAGTAGAAAACTTAGGAATTCTGGATAATACAATAATAATATTTACAACTGATAATGGTACGTCCAATGGCTATAAATACTCTACAAAAGACAAGAAATGGCTTGGATTTAATGCAGGAATGAGGGGAGCTAAAACAAGTGAGTATGATGGGGGCCATCGTGTTCCGTTCATCATTAAATGGAAAAAAGGAAAGTTTATTGGTGGGCAAAATTATTCTGGTTTGTCAGCACACGTTGATGTGCTACCATCATTATTAAGTCTTGCAAAAATTCCTTTTAATTCTACAAAAAAAATTGATGGAACTGATCTAAGCAAATATATACTCAATCAAAAGGAAGTAGATAGAATGCTAGTGACTGATACTCAAAGAAATTTATGGCCTGAAAAGGGAAAGCAAAGTTGCGTCATGTATGGAAATTGGAGGTTAGTTAATGGTAACGAACTGTATAACATTGAGAAGGATCCTGGTCAAAAAAATAATATTATAAATGAGAATGAAGATGTTTCAAAGGAAATGCAAAAATTTTATGATGACTGGTGGGAAGACGCATCAAAAGAGTTTGAATATTCTTATATAGATATTATGCCCAACATTTCTAATACAATAACTGCCCATGATGTTCAGGTAAGTTCAATTACAGCGTGGGATCAATCTGTAATAAGAAGGGGTAATACGTATGAGTTAGGGAAGTTTTATGTTAATTTTAAAAAATCTGGCGAATACAAATTAACATTAAGGCGGTGGCCAAAAGAAAGTGGTTTAAATTTAAGGGACAGTATTAACGATTACGTTCCTGCGACGAAAAACTGGGATCAGCAATTTAATGGCAAGAGTATGAAAATTTCTTCTGCATTTATAAAAATAGGTGATAAAGAATACAATCTGAAAATATCAGATAAACTAAATCATGCATCAATTAATATCAATATTGAGTCTGGAAAAACAACAATGGAACCTGGTTTTATTTTAGAAAATGGACAAGCATCCGTTGCATTCTACACAGACATAGATTTTTTGTTTTAATTATAGTGATTTAATAAAAAATTATTATCTTGAAATTTCCACTTAATTTTTATGAGACTAAGTAAAAGAGATAAAGCACTAACAAAAATTGAGATACCTGCAGTTCACTCAATATACTTTCGTGGTAAAAGATATGACTATAAAGATTACCTGAAAATCAAAGATAGGGTAAGCAAAGACGAACTTCTAGCACTTTAGAAAATCTTTTATTTATTACTTATTATTAAAACTAATCCAGAGTTAATTAACACTAAGGAGATGGTGCCGATAAAAAACCAATCCTTTGATTCATATTTGTGCATTACAGCTTCGCCAAAAATACACAAGCCTGTACTAAATAACATTATTCCTAAAAATGCTAGAAAGTTTTTTTTAATATTTGATTTCATAAATTAATGGTCTTAATCATTTAAATTTACATTAAATCTATGAACAAAACTGTTACTTTATTTGGTTCTACCGGACTGATCGGTGGTGAAGTTTTAAAGCTACTAATAAATGACAATTATTTTGAAAATATAAATATAATATCAAGAAAAAAAATAAATGAAGATTCAAAAAAAATAAAAAATCATATTATTGATTTTTCAAATATAGAGGACTATAAAAAAGTTGTCAATAAAGACCACATTGTAATTGCGTCAATTGGAACGACTCAATCAAAAGTAAATTTTAATAAAATTGAATACCGAAAAGTTGATTATGATATTTTATTAAATATTGCTAAGGCTTGCAAATCCAATAAAGCATCTTCTTTTTCTTTTGTTTCATCTGCTGGTGCTGATGAAAAAAGTAAAAATTTTTATTTAAAACTTAAAGGTGAAATTGAAAATTCAGTTATGCAGATTGGGTTAAAATCTTGTTTAATATTTAGACCGTCACTTCTTTTAGGAAAAAGAAATGAATTTAGATTTGGAGAAATTATAGGCCAAAAAATTATGCCGCTAGTATCTTTTTTATTAAAATCAGATTATAAACCGATTAAAGCAACTGATGTTGCTAAGTCTATAGTAAATAAATCTAAAAAGTTTGTTTCAGGAAATAATATTTATCATTATTCTGAAATGAAAATTTAAATTAACTTATTTGGTTAACAAGAGCTTTTTTCTAGTTCGTGTGACTATTAAAAAAAATGGTCAGCTTTCATCGATTACAATTTGAATCCTTCGATTTTTAGGATTAATATCTGAACCTTCTTTGTAAGAAAAAGCAGGTTTTGATGATCCGAATCCTTTTGTTTTGATACGAGATTGGTTAACCCCATTTGTTTGCAAATAAGCTTTTACTGATTCAGCTCTGTCTTTTGAAAGTTTAAAATTTGATGCCTCACTACCTAATCTATCAGAATGACCTTCAATTATAATACTAATATTCTTATTAAAACTTAATAACTGTACAAGTGAGTTTAATTTTTTAATATGGCTAGAATTTATTTTAGAACTGTTTAGATCAAATTCAATAGATAAATCTATTGTATATCCTTTTTTAAGTGGTGTACGAAAAACTGTAGAACCAATATATGACAGATCATTTGAAAACAATTCCATCTCTAATTCAATATTCTCTCCAAAAAAACAAGGGACAAATTCAATATCATAACTTAAGATAACATCATCAAAAATATTATTAAATAAATTTTCAAATTCATCTGGGCTATAAATGTGATATAAATCTCCACCAGAATATGTTGCTATGTCTCTCAAGTAACCAATATCTAAATAACTTCCAAAAGCAACTGAAACTATATTTATATTGTTTTCATTAGCTGACCTTAAAACATTTAACATAGGAATGGTTTGAACATCACTATTTGAATCACCGTCTGTGAAAAGAATTATTGCTTTAAAGTCTTTGTCATTAATTAAATTAATATCTGTGATAGTTTTAATTAGTGCATCTTTAACTGCTGTTCCTCCACCAAAACCCCTTAGACCGTTACTTGGGGATAAAGCTGATTTTATTGAATTTATTGTTGACCCTTTGCCTATTAGTCTTGAATATTCTGAAAACTTATATATTGAGTATGATGAATTTGGATCGTTTTGGATATTATTTTTTATAGCCTTAAATAATGATTCTTGTAGAATTGATGCTCTTTTCTTTCCCATTGATCCACTGTGATCTAAGAGAAATGTAAAATGTCTTCTAGCACTTTCTCTTTTTATTAATTCAAACTTATCTACTATGCATTCTTCCCCATTTTCAGAAACTAATTTTATATAATTTATATTTTTTATGTCAAAATCATCAAAGTATTTGAAATATTCGTAATCACCCAACTTAAAAGAAAAATAACCTTTGGAGGGTGTAATTCTAGGGTATATTAGTTTTAGTTCAGGTTTTAGATTTGATTCATTTACATAATACTCAATTGAATCTTTACTATAGGTTTCGATAAGGTCAATTGGAATATAATTATTTGGGATTTTATGCTTTACTGCAAATAACTCCTTTATTTTTGTTAAGACCTTTTTACCCACAACTCCAACATCCCTAATAACCTTACCAGATCTAGTCTGAGGAACTAGTGTGTCATTAACTATATTAATGTTCTGGGAAAATGAGCTTATTAATACTTCATTATTATTTATAGATGAATAAGAAATTGAATAAAAAATAACTAAAAATGTAACTAAAAATGTTTTCAATTTTTTGTAATTGTGTGAATACAATATACAATAGATAGGGAACTAATTCAAATTAGTGGAGAATATATAACCATTGTTTAGATGATGTAAAGTAATACCATAAAGTAGTGAAAAACCGACCCCGCTAATACAAATAAATGCCATATCGAATGGAAATATTTTATCCTATCAAAAGCGTAGAATATAATACCAAGAGTGTAAGAAACACCTCCAAGTATCAACAATAATTTAGCATTAAAATTAATCAAGTTAAATAAAGAGTTAATATCAAAAACTATTAACCACCCCATTGCTAAGTAAAAAAATAGAGATATAAATTCATACTTTCCAGTGAAGAATAACTTTTTTAAAGTTCCCACTATTGACAACGTTAATACGGCAACAAAAATATTTATACCTGAGTATTCATATAGTGTTATAAAGCATACAGGGGCATACGAGCCTAAAATAAGATAGTATATACTTATATGGTCAAGTACTTGAAACCTCTTTTTTAGTTTGGTATTTAAAACATAATGATAAACAGATGAAGATGAGTATACAAGTAATAAACCAAAAGAAAATAATATGACTGAAATAGTACTCAATGCAGTTATGTTACTGTTAAAATAGAATAAAAAAGGTATACCTATTATTGACATTATAACACCTAGGAAATGTGTTAAAACATTCCATAACTCTTCGTTTCTATAATCTCTTAGACTAATAACTTTCATTACTTATTTCTAAAACTGTGGAGAAGATGGGACTCGAACCCACGACCTCTTGACTGCCAGTCAAGCGCTCTAGCCAGCTGAGCTACATCCCCATTAAATCATTTAATTAAAAAAAGTAATCAATTGCTTTAAATCTTCTTCTCTTTTTAGATTAATTTTATTTTCTTTCCTAAACTTTGTGTAGGTTTTTTCATCAAATAATTTTAATCCAATCATTTTTTTATGGTTTTTAGGAACTTCATAGTATGTATTCTTATAATAAATAATATAGACTGATTGATCAACCCATTCAGGGTCAGCAGTTTTTCCATATCCGGAATTCGCTGCACTCCCAGTTACTTCGATTGGTTTTTTTAGGTCTTTGTTGGAAAACTCATAGAGACTAATGTTTTCAAGTTCTAAACACTCCCTAAGTATTATAAAACTATTATTCTCTACTAAATCCAGTTCATGAAAGCTATACCTCTTTCCATCAACAACTAATTCAAAAGTATTATCAATGCTTATTTCAAATATTTTTCCATCATTATTTTTAGTTTGGATTTTATGAGCATGCAAATCCATCCTAAAATCTCCAATAATATTTTTTCCGGATTCAAATACTATTTGTCCAGTAACAAAATCTTCAAAAACAAAAGGAGTACCTTTAATGTTGATGTCATAAAATGAAAGTTTCTGAACTAATTGGAAATTTCCAGAGTTATGAAAAGAAATTAAATCTTGAGAGTAGTTGATCAGTGTAAACAAAAAAAAGAATAAAATAATTTGATTACTTAAATACCTCATGATTGATTAAATATATTTATTTTTTCCATGATAATAACCACTCTATTTTTTCTTTATCTCTATAGATTAGATACCATCCGCTATGGTTCCAGTTTTTAACATCAAAAACAATATTTTCATTTATTTCTGAAAGCTTACTGTGCATTTTTTTTGCTAATGAAAATGATGATGTTGCGTCGTTAGTACTATGATGTATAAATGTTGGGATATGATCAACTTTATCAGCAAGTGGTAAATAAGAATAAGGCCTGTGATGTGGACTCAGTGGCATTATGGCTGCAAAAAGATCTGGTAATTTAGAAGCAACTATAAATGTACCCCTGCCACCCATGCTTAGCCCAGTTAAATAAATCCGGTTAACGTCAATTTTTATGTTTCTTTTAATATCTTCAACTAAATCCTGAATTTTTTTTGGACTCCAATCAATACCTAGTTTCGTAGGTCCTGCAATTATATATTCATCATTTTCAGACATATAAAAATTATTTAAGCTCCATTTTCTGGCTGTTAAAGAACTTACAGACTCCTCAACACTGCCATGCAAATAAACTACCAATGGATAACTCTTGTTTTTATCAAAATTTTTGGGCAATCTTAAGGTGTAAGAATATCCACATTTCCATCTTAGTTCGTCATTAACACAATTACTAAAATTATGGTCTGGTTTTCTGTAATTATTTTTCCAGTCAGTTGTTAATGACCACGGGTCGGAATTTTTATTTGTCCACCAATCAGTATTATATATGTTTGATATTTTCCATAGAGGCCAATATATGTCTTCACCATCATAATAGATATTAGTTAAGCTATTTATTCTTATTATCCCACCTTTTTTTAGTTCAGGCCATTTGCTTTTTGACTTTGTTATTTCTAAACTCTTGTTCGCAATAATTTCACAAGGCGGACAATCATCCTGACCAAAAGAGTAATTAAATATTATTGATAATAAAATTAATTTTTTGAAA
>MDSV01057998.1_pt1 | contig 10093 bp, 8 predicted proteins | sample 810851 | NCBI WGS metagenome assembly MDSV01 (sample SAMN05326640, study PRJNA326480) | marine metagenome | isolation source: seawater | place: Atlantic Ocean: North East | collected 2012
AAAGTTTGGCAACGTCTTAAAGATCACAACTTTCCAGTTTTAAATAATAGCAGTTGCTACGGATTTGGTGAAAGTATCCAAGAAGTAGAGCAAGTGTTACATAACACAATACAAGATCTAAAAATTCTTAAACCAGACTTACAAATCTCTTCCATGGATTTAAACTATTTACATGATATATTCGCAAGTATGCATTACAAACTAATGGAAGAAAAATACCCTAGCCAAAAACTTTATGATATTTTAGTAAAACTAAATGATACAATACACCACTTAGAAGATTTAAACAGAAGTAACAAAGCAAAAATTTTAGTACTCACAGATGACCCTGGCGAAGATTTAATAGATGAGGATTACGATTTGTTTACACCTGATATGACAGAACACTGGTTGTATATGGGTTACCCTCATGTAGGCAAACACATAATGGCTATATTTAACGACGGAGATATAGATATCCCAAAAGAGCAAATACAGCCTACACATCTGTTAAAAACTTTTTTATTGTGTTGGTTAGATGAAGACTTAGTTGCTGGAAGAAAGTATATGTTAAACTTAAACAGGTTTCTTGCTAAAATACATAATAAACTGCCTTACCCTATAGACGATAAAAAACTTGCTGTTGGAAAAATACCTCTAGGTAAATTAACACACAAACCAGATCTATTGGAAATAAAGAAAAATCGCTTTATACATTCTATTAAAGCATATTAATTAGGTCCTTCGGACCTTTTAAGTCTTCGCCAATTCGTTTCGTTTCACTCAACTCATTTACTCGACTTAAATTTACTCCGTTATCATGTATGGAGGAGTCATAATTCTCCTATACAGGAGAATATGTCATCATGTGATGTTGTCGCCATCTTAAACTCGGGTGCTATCAGGAACCAGTGAGCCTTTTGTCCCCATACACTACCGTCTCGAATCTCACGGAAATTATGTAACCTAGTTAAGTTTAGTTACATAACTTGTAGGTTGCTTTTTCTCAGAGCCTACATACTTTTAATACTGTTTGTCGTGTGTTTGTATCTTTGCCGCTATACATCTCCAGATCTCGCACCGTGTTTAACGGATTGTCAAGGAGCCAGATTTTATATGCCTCTGTTAGGGCTGGTGTATAGTCCTTGTGTTGCCTTAATGTGTGCCTTGTGTGCCTTGTGGGATAGTCTCTTTTGCACACCTACTTATAAGGTCTTTAATGCCTCTTTAAGGATTTTTGAACCACCTACTCTGACGTTAATGATACCATTGTAGTAATCATCAGTTTCAAGTACTCGCCTTTCGAATTGCTCTCTGGCTTCTATGTAACTTGCTACTCCTCTACTAGGGCAATAGTATAAAATTTCTCTACGAAATTTGTCCTCGCCTAGTTCTAAAACATCTGCATTTAAATGATCACTACTTCCCCAATAAGTCTTCCAGTCACTTTCTTTGTAACCACGTCTTTTATTCTTTTTGCCTTTTAATGGAGGTTTAGTAGTTTTAAATTTTGCTAATTTTTTGCCAACATATTTTTTATCGTTGGTTAAATTTGTTATTAGATATACAAATGCTTCACAGTCTTCTGGAAGTACTGATATTTCCTTGTCTTTATAATACCAACTCATTACATGTTTTCCGTGCCTTCTTGACCATTTTTCTTTTTAATATAATTGTTTAAAACTTTTACAAATCTTGAACGTTCGGTATGACTCATTGCCCATGCTTCGTTTACAGATATTTTACCTTCAGAGTAAACCACAATTTCTGTTATATTATCATGTATGGCCTCTGAGTCTTTTTTGAGCTTCTCTAGATACTGAACAATTTGCTCAGGTTCGGCCTTTCCTAGGAAGCCGTGAAAAAATTTACAGGATCAAATGATATAGATGCCTCAAACTCTTTAGGACAATCGTCTACTTTACAAGATTCTTTATCACATTCAAACATCATAGTTTTTTGTATTCCTATTTTGTTTATTTCTGCAACTGACTCTTCAATTGATTGCCCAACTGATGCTTCACAGTTATCTAAAAATTCTTTTATGTGATCTCTATCTGTGATAGTATTGGCCTCTTTGCCTTTACCTATGGTAATACTATGTACGGCCTCTACAATTAGTTGGTAATTCATGTCTGCCATTTTTACAAAACTTTCATTAAAAAGTTTTAATTTGTCCATATCGTCTGGCATTTCTGACATTACTTGTAAACTTCTAGTACTCTGGAAACTGGCTATACCTGCCTTAATTGTATTATTATATTGTAAAGGTTTAACTTCAATTACTAAACCTTCATTTGTTTCTACTGTGTATGCCTCTTCTAAAACTGCCATAGTTTCTATAGCACCTTCAACACTTGCAATACCAGTAACCTGTTCTTCACATGTTGGGCATGGTGCAGAAACTTCAATGTCGTCTCCGCTAGTTGCACCTTGTATAGCAACTAATAGTACATCTACGTCGTTAGATATTAATCGTCTTACGTCTTTTACATTAGGTACACAACTTTTTATTAATGTTGTTACTGCTTCGCCGTTAAGTAATGCATCTGGATTTTTCATTATTAGTTCATCTTTAGCAGTCATAGGGAAAATAGGAAGTTCTCCTGATTCAGGATATTCCACAATATCTTTATCGTAAAATTTACCGCCTGTGGGTAACTTTACATATAACTTAGGCGATCTAAAGTATTCGCTTAATGGATTTGGTGTATTTGACATGTATTAAAACTCCTGTTAATTATTCTGATAAATATAAACATGTGATACTTATTCTTAATTCATAAGGTATTTATCATCGTTAAAACTAGTGTTTATTGGAAAACTGAATGGCAACTATTACATATACAGATAACGGAGAACAAAGAACTGTTCCTATGTGGGCAACAGAAGCCACTCTGATGAAGTTATTAGATGCCATGAAAGGCGGTGGTGTAGGTGGCGGAGGAGGCTCTGGTAGCCCTGAGAAAGATGCCAAAACTCTAAAAGAATTACTAGGCAGTATCAAAGATCTTAATGATGGCTTTGAAGAAATGGCTGAAGATGTTGAAGAAGGCGGCAAGAAAGTAAAAGAAGCGGCAGAAGACATAGAAGATGGCATGGATAAACTAGGATTTAGTTTTGAAAGGCTTATTGGTGGTGGCATGGCTAAACTGGGTGGTGCCATAGACTTTTTAGTAGGTGGCAGTTTATTAATACTCAGTACAGCATTTGCGGCTCTATCAGCAAAAATTATCCAAACAGGAAATAACTTTGCTACTCTTAGCCAATCAGGTTTAGCATTAGAAGGCACAACAGCATTAAATATTGCTCAATTTAATCAGTTGGGAATGAGTACAGCAGATGCAGTAGAGGCCATGACAAATAATTCTCAGATAATGAGAGTTATGGGACAAAGTGTTGTTCCTCAGGTTGTAGATGAATTCCTTACACTAACTAATCAGGGTCAAGACTTAGGTTTAGCATTGGGCGATGCCACAGACTTAGCATTAGATGAATTAACAATGAGATCTAGGTTAATGAATCTTGGTGCTCTGGACGAGCAACAAAGAAAAGTAGCAATTAACCGTATTCAGGAAGTTAATAGGAATCAATTAAAATACAGTAAAGCACTAGGTGTTAGTACTGATGTATTGAGAGACTTTGCTGACCAGGTATTAGGTGGTAATGAAATGCTAATGGCTTCATTAATCACTACAACTAATGTTACAAGAGCAGAAACTATTGCAGGACTATCAGACTTTGTATCAGGACTACGAGCAATGGGTGGCGAAGCAGGTGGCGAAATAGCGGCGGCAGTTGTAGAAGCGGCTAGTATGGGAGCAGTTGGTTTTAGTGATGCCGCATTTGGATTCATAACAGTACTACCTCAATTATCAGATAATTTCCAGGGTGTAATAGATGACTTTAATAATGGTTTAATTGACGGCGAAGGTGCCGCAATGGCTATTACACAAGAACTTGGTAATTTAGGCCAAGCAGAAAAAGACAGGGTATTCTTACTTGCTAGGGCGGGTGATGAACAAGCGAAAAAAATGGCGGCGGCTATTACACAATTTGAACAGTCTGCAGAAAAAATGAAAGACCAAGGTGTAGAAATAGAATCCGTACAAAGAGGTATGCAGGCCTTTAATGCAGTCATTTCTAAAGTAAGAGGGTTGTTTAGTAGTGTATTTAATCAGTTTATACAGGGATTTGGAGAAGGTGCAGGTGATTTAGCAGATTATATGAGTAAAATATCTAATGCATTTATGCCTATTGTTTATCAGTTGACAGGATTAGAAGCAGGAGTTGGAAGCACTAGTGAAAAATTTATTGAATTGGGTGAAAAGTTCGCTGTAGGACTTACAGATAAAATATCAGCATTTGCAACCTGGATAGCAGGTATAATAGAATGGCTACAAGGTTACTTTAACAACTTAGCGGCAACTGACTTCAAAGGCAAAGTAATGGAAGTTTTAGGTGACATTGGTGGTGTAATGATGGAAGGCTTCAAAAAAATGATTGAAGGTCCTGTTAAAGATGCTATTATAGGTGCTTTTTTAATAGCCATAGCGGCCGGAGTTGCAAAAGGTTTGGCCTCTAAAGGAGCCGCGGCTCTATTTGGTGGCGGCGGTGGCGGTGGTGGCGGCGGAATACCTGGCGGTGCTGGTAAAAAAATGATGGGCATGGGCCGTGGAATGAAAGGACTTGCAGTAGGTATGAGAGCATTTGCAAACCCAATGGTTATTGCAGGTGTGGCAGTTGTAACAGCCGCAATCATAGGTATTGGATTTGCATTAAAATTAGCCGCTCCAGGTATAGAAGCATTTGGTTTAGCAATTAAGAGTGTGTTTGAAGGCATAGGTGCAGTAGTAGAAAGTGTAGGTGTTGCCATTGCAAAAGTTGTAGAAGCAGTTGGTAAAAACAAAGTTGCTAAAATTAATGCCAGAGCAGAGGCAATGGTAAAAACCACGAAAGCCACAACAGAAGCCATTAAAGAATTAGCACATTTAGATCCAACACATGTCATGGGAATGGCAGAAGGTATAGACATGTTAGGAGAATCACTAGGAACCTTTACTGCAAATATGACGCCTGGATATTTACAAACTATGAAAGGTGCATTTGCAAACGTCTTAGGACAAGAGTCACCAATACAAGCAGTAATGACATTGTCCAAAGAGGCTGATCCAGTTAAAATTATGGATTTAGCAAAAGCCACAATAGCCGCCAATGCCGCATCGGCAGGAGCCACAGAGATGCCAGATCTTGCAGGCCCAGATGGAGGCACTACAAACAATACTACAAATAATACATACGCAGGTGGCGGTGGCGGTGGAACTGGCGAATCAAATCAAGCCTTTATAGATATAATTATGGAACAATCTGCTATACAAGTAAATGCTCTTGCAGAAATGAAAAAACAAAATAGACTTCTCACAGAAATCAGTGGCAAAACCGGTTAACATACCAGGTAATTAAATTTTAGTTGACAATAATCGATAAATAGTGTAATATAATACATTAAGGTTACATTTATGAGTTGGAAGAAATATTTTTCGAGTGTTGATAACAGTGGATTACCACTAAACGTCACTGGAAACAATGTAAGCACAGACGGTCCTGGAGCCGCCTCTAGCAGATATGCTAGTTGGCTACCAGAAGTTTATGCTGGTTCTCCTAACAGATTAATGAGATACATGCAGTATGACCAAATGGACAACGATTTGGAAATAAATGCGGCTTTAGACACTATTGCAGAGTTTGGTACACAAGAAGATGACCATACTAAAATGCCTTTACATGTTTATTACAAAGGCAGACCTAGTGACACAGAAGATAAAATTCTAACTAAGACATTAGAGCAATGGTGTAACCTTAACGAAATACATAAAAGAGCATTTAGAATTTTCCGTAGCACAATAAAATATGGAGATCAATTTTTTGTTAGAGACCCACAAACATATAAATTGTATTGGACAGATCCTGCAAACATTGAAAAGGTTGTAGTAAACGAAAGTGCTGGTAAAAAAATTGAAACATATTTTGTTAAAAATTTAGCACCTAACTTTGGCGAACTACTAGCAACTAATCCAAGTGCATTACATAGTAAACCTTACGGTTCAGGAAGTGGACAATATATAGGTACACCTCCTAATAATCCTGGTGCATCAGGCAGTTACTTAACAGGAAGTATAGACGGTGTAAACCAAGGTATTCCAGTTGATGCAGAACATGTTGTTCATGTAAGTTTAACAGAAGGCATGGACCATGCATGGCCATTTGGTATTAGTATTTTAGAACCAATATTTAAAGTTTTCAAGCAAAAGGAATTGCTTGAAGACTCCATTATAATTTACAGGGTACACAGAGCACCAGAAAGACGTGTGTTTACTATTGACGTTGGAAATATGCCTCCACATAAAGCAAGGCAGTATTTGGAACAAATAAAATATGAAGTACAACAAAAACGTGTACCTAACAAAAACAAAGACGGACAAAATGTAATAGACGCCGCATATAATCCAATGAGTATGTTAGAGGATTATTTCTTTGCCGCAACAGGCGAAGGTAGAGGTAGTAAAGTAGATACATTACCAGGTGGTGAAAACTTAGGTCAAATAGATGACTTAAGATACTTTAATAATAAACTATTACGTGGATTAAGAATACCAGCAAGTTATTTGCCAACAGGACCAGAAGATGGAAGTGCAACATATAATGACGGTAAAGTTGGTATTGCATACATACAAGAATACAGATTTGCAAGATATGTAGAAAGACTGCAAAAACAAATACAAGAGGACTTAGACAGAGAGTTTAAACTGTTCCTTAAACATAGAGGAATAGAAATAGACAGTCAAGACTTTGACATTGTGTTTAATCCTCCAATGAACTTTAGCAGTTATAGAGATTTACAATTAGATGCAGAAAGAGCCAACTTATATAACACAATGGCACCTGTACCTTATCTTGCTAACCAGTTTAAACTTAAAAAATATCTTGGACTTACAGAACAAGAAATTAAAGCAAACGAAGAAATGTGGAGAGAGGAAAACAAATATGAGAAGTTTGCTGATGATAAAACTCCAGCAGATCTTAGAAATATTGGTGTAAGGCCAGAGGCAGATGCGGCAGTGAATCCTGATATGGAAATACCTGCAGACCAGGTACCATTGGAAGATCCTGCACTAGATCCGCTAAATACTGATGCAGGAGTTGTTCCTCAAGGTGGCACACCACCAGGATCTCCGCCAGAAGGTATATAATATGAGACTAAACGAATTTTACAATCCAGAGTTTGATGATTTTCAAAAAGCAGATGCTGAGAAAAGAAGAAAACCAAAACTTACATTAGAGCAAATTAATAAATTGCGTAAAGTAAGAGCAATTAAACGTGCAGAAGATATAGAGCATAAAAAATTCGTGTCAGTAATGTATCAAGCACCTACGGATGCCGGAGCAGGTGGCGGACTTATCTAATCTAGTCAAGATTGTATTAGTAAACGACGGTAAACCAAATCTAGACAATTGGTTAGCAAACCAATTACAGCAAAACAAAGCAGAAATACTACAAAAAGGTTGTTTAATAGACTTTAGCACAGAGTCTAACTATTACTTACGAGATTTAAAAGACGTTGATGATATCTTTACATCTATACACAAAATACTGCATAAAACACAAATTCCTGCAGATTTAGTGCATTTCTGTACAGGAAATCTGCTTAATAAACAGAATTATAATACATATACTAGCCTTAAAAAAGCAGAAGATAACAATTTCCTGCCCTTTAAAAGTGCCTTTTTTAAGGACTTTTGGTGTAGTCAAACACTATCTTTCCATAAAGATTACAGCGAAAACTACGGTAAAACTAACAAACCCAAATACTTTTCCTGTTTAAATGGCAGACAAAGGGAACACAGAGAGTACACTTATGCATATCTAAACCAGTATAAATTGCTGGAAAAAGGTATTTGTACTTTTGTTTGGAAAGGTGAAAGTGTAGATGGTTATACTACGCCAGAAGATATCACAAGCCACACAATACAGCCTGATAATTTTTATACAGTATTTGATAATACATATTATGATGTTATTACGGAAACATTAACAGGTGAAGAATCGTCAACTCAGGGTATAAGACATCGTGGTGGGTATCCTTGGTGGCAAGAAGTTTTTATAACCGAAAAAATATGGCGTAGTATATATTACAAAAGGCCATTTTTAGTAATAGGCAATAAGCATACAATAAAAACATTACAAGATTTAGGTTTTAAAACATTTAATAATATACTTTTTGATGAATCGTATGACAATATCAGTAACTGGCAAATGAGAACTTATGCAGTTTTAGAACAAAATAAACACATAGTTAATACCTACAGTTTGCCTGAATTGGAAAATATAATAAATTCGCCACAAATGTCTGAAATACTGCAAAATAATTACGATAAGATAAATAACATGGCGAATATTTACAGACAGAGTAGATAATCACTGATTCATACAGAAATCACTCAAAAAACACCCATATAAGCATAAAAACATCACATTACTATAAGTATATAACAGGCACACCTGAAAGTAAACTTTCTGTGTGTGCGATTAAATCAATAAATTGGAGACCACAATGTCAGAATCAAGAACACAATTAGAAGAAATTCTAGAACTGTTACTTGCAGAAGAAAACGAAAAAGCGGAAGAATTACTTCATGAGTATGTTGTTGCAAAAGCAAGAGCAGAATATGAAAAAGTTCTAGACGAAGACGTATCTGAAGAAGAAGCAGTTGAAGAAGCAGAAGAATCAGAGGAAGATGCAGTAGAAGAATCAGAAGCATCTGATGAAGAGGCTGTTGAAGAAGCAGAAGTTCCAGAGGAAGAAGCAGTTGAAGAAGAAATCAGCGATGCCGACCCTGCAGGAAACTTTGCAGACGAAATACTTCAAGACGAAGAAGAAGTTGAAGGCGATGAAGTTGGAGAAGAAGAAGGTGATGACGAAGAAGGTCATGACGGAGATCTAGAAGACAAAGTTGACGAAATTGAAGACGAGCTTGAAGATCTTAAAGCAGAATTTGAAAAATTACTTGCTGATGAAGAAGAAGGCGAAGATATGCCTAAAGACGAAGATGAAGCAGAAATGGACATGGAAGACCAAATGGATTTAGAATCCGTTGAGTACGACCTAGACGAAGAAGTTGCAGAAGAAAGTGATGAAGTTGTTGAAGAAGCAACTAAATTATCTGACAATGTAGCGATGCCAAGTGCTCCAGCAGACGACAACAAAGATGCACCACTTCCAAGTGGCGGATCAAAAGTTGAAGCCGCAGGATCACCTGTTAAATCTAAAGATGGCGGCGAAGGCAACCATGGAGATTCAGCAAAAGATCACACACCATCAGACAACATTAAAGTTGAACCTAAGAAAGTATAATAACTTTCTTTAACTGAGGAATATCAATGGCTAATAAGTTATACGAATATATGAGTCCTGAGCAATCTAGAATAAAGATTGTTGAGTCAGCAGACGGAAAGGATTTATTTATGCAAGGATTATTCATCCAGGGTGAAGTAAAAAACCAAAATGGAAGAGTATATCCTAAAGATGAGATAGCGAAGGCCTGCGAGAGTGTAAAGGAACGTCTTGGAAAAGGCGAGACTGTGATGGGTGAGTTAGATCATCCTGAAGAACTACAAATAAATTTGGACCGTGTAAGTCATATCATTACAGATTTGTATTGTGAAGACAGCAACGGTTTAGGCAAACTTAAAATTATAAAGACACCAATGGGTAATATTGCAGAAGCATTATTAAAGGCAGGAGCAAAACTAGGTGTTAGTAGCCGAGGATCAGGAAACGTAAACGAAAGTGGACGTGTTTCAGACTTCGACATAGTAACAGTAGACATTGTGGCACAACCTAGTGCCCCAGATGCCTACCCAAAGACTATATATGAGAGTTTATTTAATATGCGAGGTGGTGCACAAATGTTTGACACCGCATCTGCATTAACACACGATAAAAGTGCAGAAAAACACTTGATGAAAGCAATCACTGGTTTCATCAATGAATTAAAAATATAAGTAGGAGACTACTATGGCAGTGAATTTTACAGAACTACTTGAGAATGCAGA
>MDSV01123828.1_pt1 | contig 10093 bp, 10 predicted proteins | sample 810851 | NCBI WGS metagenome assembly MDSV01 (sample SAMN05326640, study PRJNA326480) | marine metagenome | isolation source: seawater | place: Atlantic Ocean: North East | collected 2012
TGGCAGTGAAAAAGCCAATATTAAAGCTGAGGAGAACCTAAAAAATATACGTGAAAAAGTAGGATTGATATAATATAAATTTTCTATGATACAAATAGAAAATACACCAAATCCTAATTCTTTAAAATTTTTATCGGATAAAACTATTTCTGATATTGGTACTGAAGAATTTCATAGAAAAGATTCAGATAAGATTTCTAATATTTTTGTAAAAGAATTATTAAGCTTTAAAGGTGTAGAACTAATTTTATTATCAAAGAATTTTTTATCAGTAAAAAAAGATCAAAATATATCTTGGGATGAATTAAAGCCAATGGTAATTTCTCATCTTAATCACTATTTTGAAGTTAATAAAGAACCGATCCTAAAAAAGGAACAAAAAGAAACATCTTTAAAAAATGAAATTAAAGACGAGACTGTAAAAAAAATCATAGAAGTTTTAGATACAAAAATTCGTCCAGCAGTAGCGAGAGATGGAGGAGATATAAAATTCAAGTCTTTTGAAAAAGGTATCGTAAAGGTAGAATTACAGGGAAGTTGTTCCGGTTGTCCAAGTTCTTTAATGACCTTAAAACAAGGTGTACAAAATTTGTTAAAACATTACGTTAAAGAAGTAAATTCAGTGGAAGCCAATTAGATGAAAAAAAAACTTAGTTATAGAGACAAACTTGTAGAACTTGCAAACATTTACAACGTTAAAGAAGTTCAGGATTATATAAAAAGAAGAAAAAATTTAACTTCAGGTCAACTAGAATTAATTTTAAGAAAACATAAAATAATTATACCGAAAGACTTCAATACAAGTTTTTTTAGAGAAAATGTAACGAAACCTATATCTAATGCTTCTAAACAAATTGATGAATATAAACTAAATACTTCAAAATCAATTGGAAAATTTAAAAGAAAAATAATTTATTTAAGATATGCAGTAATAAAAGGTATCAGTTACTCTCTTTACAGGACTTGGAAATTATTCGGTAGCGCTGGGTTAGGTTTTCTAAATGTAATTCCAAAGCTAGGTAAAACAATTTCTGAATTTGCAAGTAACCTGTTTACTGAAATATTTAATAATATATATAACCAGAAAATAAGTCACTACAAAGCAAGCAAAGCGATAATTGGTTTTTTTGTTATTACAGGTTTAATTATTTCAGTAATTTCAGGTATTACCTTTTATAAAAATTTAGAAAATAATACAGATGGTAAAATTATTGCAAAAAAAGAAAATAATAAAAAAATTGAAAAAAATTTAATCGATAAAGACAAGCAGTCTAAAAAACTAGAAGTTAAAAAACCCGAAGTAAAGAAAAAACCCGAAGTAAAGAAAAAAGTTGAGAAACCAAAATTAAAAAAGAAAAATAACGAAACAGAAGTAATTTTACCAGACTTAAATTTGAAAACTGAAACAGTTTTAAATTTATTTAAAGATGTAAATTACGACCTAAAAAAAGTTAGATTTGAGAAAAAAGTTAAACCCATTTATTTTACACAGTTTCCAAAGGATTTAGACGAAATTCAAAGCGTTCAGTTAAAAAAAGAAACGTTTATTAAAATTGTCTTACCTCTAATAGTTGCAGAAAATGAAAAAATTCTTGAGGACAGAGACAAACTAAATAAAATTGTGTCTAAAAGAAATACTAATGACACAGAGAAACAGTGGTTAAGACAAAAATTTTTAGAATACAAAGTTAAAAAAGGAAGTGTAGAAGAGTTAAAAAAAAGAATGGATATAATACCAACTTCTATAGCACTTGCACAAGCAGCAAAAGAAAGTGGTTGGGGAACATCACGTTTTGCTTTAGAGGGGAACGCTATATTTGGACAGTGGACATTTAATGGAAAAGGAATAGAGCCTTTAATGCGTGACAAGTCTAAAAATCATAAAATTTTAAAATTTCCTATTTTAAGAGCCTCTGTAAAAGCATATCAAAATAATTTGAATACTCATAAAAGTTATAGTGACTTCAGAAATAAAAGGGGAAAGCTAAGAGAAAAAAATAAAGGGATAATTGGATTACAACTTATCAGCACCTTAGACAATTATGCCCAGACGGGAAGTAAATATACAAAAATTTTAGAACAAATAATTAAGCAAAATAGATTGATGGATTTTGAGCTTGTGAGATTAACTAATTCGTCAATTAAGAAGTCTGTTAATTTATAAATTATTTGTCAGCTAGAACGTACTGTAATCCAAGCCAACGCCAATAACCGTTACCTACATTTAGAGAACAATTAATGCGCCCTCTTTCACCCACAAATTTTTCTGAAATATAAATCTTCAAATTTGTTTTATCAATAAATTCTATTTTAGATTTTCTCCAAATATTACCCTCATTTGAAAAACAACTAATTTGATCTAAATTTTTTATATTATCATAAAACTCAATTTGAATTAACGGAGGGTTATTTGCTTGTATAAGATATTTATCATCAGGGCTAATTGATTTGTATTTAAAAGGTAAAGTTTTAACTAAAGTTTTAAATCTTTCTATATTTCCATATTTTTCATTAATTGGAAAACGAGGCAGTTCGAAAAAATCTTTAGTTTCATCAATTACACCTGAGTGTTGACCAAAAGCATAATCAAAATTTAAATCTTTAATTATTTTTTTAAATTCAAGACTATATTCACCAAAAGGATAAGAAAAAAAAACTGAATTTTTACCCAATTTTTCCTTTAATATTTTTTTTGACTTAATAATGTCACTTCGAATCTCTGAAGGGGACATATCCACTAAATACTCATGAGAGTGACTGTGATTCCCAATTTCTACAAACTCTTCCTTAGCCAATTCTCTGATCTGAGACCAGTCCATATAATTAAAGGCACCCACCTCACGTGTATTTATAAATAAAATAAAAGGTATCTTTTTCAATTTAAGCAAGGGCCATGCATTTTTATAAAAAGACAGAAGTCCGTCGTCTATAGTTAGTAAAATTTTTCTTTGTGATTTATCTAAAATACTTTCTTCAAATTTGTTTGGATGTATAAATTTTATATTTTCACTCTGGATAATATCAAGTTGTTTTTTAAAAATATCTAATTGAATATTAGTTGAGGGATATTTACTTTCATTAAACCTATGATACATTATTGATATTAATCCGTAATCACTAATTGACCTTTCATTATTGCTTGCGAAAACAATTTTCTGATGAAATAAAATGATAGAAATGGATAAAAAGATAATAGTTAATAATTTTTTAATAATAAGTTGCACGGGCAAAAATGATAAAATCGGTTTAAAAATTGATAATAATTTTTTTATTCATGATATTCAAACTAAAATTTATAATAATGACACATTAGTTGATAAAATTTTAGATTTAGTTAATAAAAACAAAGCTAATATCGATGAGAGTTTTAGTGTAATCGTTAATAATGGGCCAGGGAAATTCTCATCAATTAGAGCTGCTCTAGCGGTTGCAAAAGGTATCCAAATATCAAGTAATGTTAAACTCTTTGGTTATAAAGATATTGATTTACCTCAATTTAACCTTGATAACATTGAATTTTTAATAAAAAAAAAATTAATAGAAAAAAAATTGATAAAACCATTATATTTAAGTTAAATTAAAAACAATGAATGCAATAGAAGAAAAATGTAAAGCTAAAGGGGTTAGACTAACAGATCAAAGAAAAATAATTGCTCAAGTTATGTCTGACTCAAAAGAAAAATATGGATCAAAAGATCACCCTGATGTTGACGAACTGCACAAAAGAGTTTGTGAGATTGACAACAAGATAAGTATAGCGACTGTCTATCGTACGGTAAAATTATTTGAAGAATCTGGTATTGTTGAAAAACACGATTTTAAGGGTGGAAAAGCAAGATACGAACAATCTCCCGATGAACACCATGACCACTTAATTGATATTAATAGTGGAGAAATTATAGAATTTGTAGACAAGGAAATAGAAAAACTTCAGGTCGAAGTAGCAAAAAAACTTGGCTATAAACTTGTAGATCATAAATTAGAATTATACGGACTAAAAATTAAAAAATAAATTGTCAAAAAAAATATTTATTAAAACACTTGGATGTCAAATGAACGAGTACGATAGCAATCGTATTTTAGACAAAGTAAAAGGTATAGATTATATAAAAACATCCAATATCGATGAAGCAGATTGTTATATTTTAAACACATGCCACATTAGAGAAAAAGCAACAGAAAAAGTTTATCATGATGTTGGAAGAATTAAAAAAAAGTTTCAAGACAAAAAAAAACCAATACTTATTATCTCAGGATGTGTTGCACAAGCTGAAGGTGAGATATTACTGAATAAAGAAAAATATATTGATGCTGTGGTAGGGCCACAATCTTATCAGAATATCAACAAAATAATAAAAAACTTAGAAACTCGAAAAAATAAAAAAGAAAAAATAAATTTGACAGAATTTAATGTAATAAAAAAATTTGATGAATTAAATTTAGTAAAGAACAATAACAGTAAAGTTTCCTCATTTATTACAATTCAAGAAGGTTGTGATAAGTTTTGTAAATTTTGTGTTGTTCCTTATACTAGAGGTCCAGAACACTCAAGGTCTTTAAAGGAAATTATTTCTGAAGCAAATCAGGTTGTAAACAATGGAGCTAAAGAAGTTACATTACTTGGACAAAACGTAAATGCGTATAAAGATAATAAGTATAAACTTTCAGATTTATTATTTGAGTTAAGTGAAATTAACAATTTAAAAAGAATAAGATATACAACATCGCATCCAAAAGACTTTTCAGCGGATTTGATCGATGCACACAAAAGTTGCGAAAAATTAATGCCATTATTACATTTACCTGTCCAAAGCGGTTCATCTAGCGTACTAAAACAAATGAATAGAAATCACACTGTAGAGGAATATTTAGATATAATAGATAAACTTAAAGAAAAAAAACCGTCAATAAAGTTTTCAAGTGATTTCATAATTGGTTATCCTTATGAGACAGAAAGCGATTTCAAAAAAACAATTAAGCTTTTAAAAAAAGTAAGATTTATTAATACTTATTCTTACATATTTAGCCAGCGTCCAGGTACACCTGCAGCAAATTTAAAAAATATCGATACTGAAATTTCAAAAAAAAGACTTAAACTATTTCAATATATTGCTAATGAAATTAAAAAGGATTACAGAAAAAAATTAATTGAAACTACTCAAAAAGTGTTGTTTGAAAATAGAATATTGAGAGAAAAGAATACTTTTTTTGGAAGAGATGAGTACTACAATCCAGTAATAGTGAAAAGTAAAAACAACTTAGTTGGTAAGTTAGAGTCAGTTAAAATTACAAGTCATAACTCAAATACGTTATTTGGTGAAATTTCAAAAAATTTCGAACAAGATACTTTTGCAGCATAAATTATGTCAGAATTAACTAAAATAAATCAAAGTTTAATTATCAAAAAAATAGACGCAAAAACTTTAAATATACAGGTTCTAAACAACGAAATACTTATGTCTATTGCTGGTCAATTTGATCAAAATTTAAAAGAATTGGAGAAGCTTACAAATACAAATGTTTATTTTCGTGGAAATTCAATAACTTGCAAAGGAAAATCAAATAATTTGAAAATTTTTGCCGATGCAATTAAATTTTTAGTAAATAAATATGAACTAACTAATTTTATTGAACAAAGTGATATAGTAATATCAGTTAAAAAAAATATGAAACTTGAAGAGTCAAATATAGAGTCATTTAAACAATTAATAAAAACTCCCAGAAAATCTGTTATAGCAAAATCAGAAAAACAATCTGAGTATATTAAGGCCTTAAAAGAGAATGATATTGTTATTTCCTTAGGGCCTGCTGGAACCGGAAAAAGTTTTCTAGCAGTATCAGTTGCAGTTACACTTTTAATGGAAAAAAAAATTGATAGGGTAATTTTATCTAGGCCCGCTGTCGAAGCCGGAGAAAAATTGGGCTTTCTTCCAGGCGATATGAAAGAAAAAGTTGATCCATATTTAAGACCTCTTTACGATGCTTTATATGAATTATTTGGGGCAGATAAAATTGATAAAAAAATTGAAAGTGGAGAAATCGAAATTGCACCATTAGCATTTATGAGAGGTAGAACTTTGAAAAATTGTTTCGCTATTTTAGATGAAGCACAAAATGCGACTGAAACCCAAATAAAAATGTTTTTAACTAGAATAGGGGAAAACTCAAAACTGGTTGTAAATGGAGATCCATCTCAGGTAGACTTGATAAACAAATCATTATCAGGTCTCGTTAAATCAAAAAATATATTAAAAAATTTAAATGAGATAAAAATTGTAGAATTTGATCACAGAGATGTAGTAAGGCATCCATTAGTCTCAAAAATTATCCGAGCTTATCAAAAAAAAAACATTGATGATAAAAGTTAATGTAGTTTTAAAAAAAAAAGCTTGGAAAAATTACTTAAAAAATCCTACACGATTTATAAAAAATAAAATAAGCAAAATTAATTCAAAAAATAAAAAATTTAGAAAAAATCACTTAACATTTACCTTACTTCTATCAAGCGATAACGAAATTAAAAAATTGAATAAAAAGTTTAGAAATAAAAATAAAGTTACAGATGTTTTGTCATTTCCTTTTTATAATAAGAAGAATTTAGAAAAAAAATTATTAAAAGAAAAAAATATCTATTTAGGTGATATAATTATCAATTACAACAAAATTGAAAACAGAAAAAAAAATAAGAAAAATTTTATAAGAGAATTTAATAAAATTTGGATTCATGGACTTGTTCACCTTTTTGGGTATAAACACAAAAGAGATAAAGATTTTAAAAATATGCACATAGTAGAAAAAAATTATTTAAAATTTATAAAAAATGTTTGAAAAAATCTTAAATAATAAATTTATAATCATTTATTTGGTTCCGTTTATACTCGGTTCACTTACGGTTTTTAGCTTTCAGCCTTTTAATTTTTCAATTATTAATTTTATTATTTTTCCACTTATTTTTAGTTTAATTGTTTATGTAAAAAAAAGATCAATTAGCACTTATAGAAAAAGTAAATTTTATAAAAAAAATTTATTTTTGATTGGTTTTTTATTTGGTTTTGGTTATTTTCTTTGTGGAACTTTTTGGATTTCTTATTCATTAACTTTTGAAGAAAATTTTAAATTTCTAATACCAATATCAGTAATATTAATACCAGTATTCTTGGGCTTATTTACTGCCATAGCTACATTGGTAGTAGGTAGATACTTAAATTTTAATTTTACTTCAATTTTGTTGTTCTCAAGTTCTTTCGCAGTTTCTGATTATATTAGAGGAAAAATATTTACTGGTTTTCCTTGGAACTTAGTGGCTTATAGCTGGTCATGGCTTACAGAAATCTTACAAATTTTGAATTTTTTAGGTTTATACGCATTTAATCTTGTTATAATTACAATATTTACTTTACCTGCTTTATTATTTTTAAGAATCGAAAGTTATAAAAAAGTCCTAACTCTAAGCTTAATATTCATATTTGGTTTTCTAACTTATATTTATGGATCATTTGCTATTAATAAAAATAAAGCTTTGATAAATTCCATAGACAACAAAAATAAAATTTATGTTAAAGTAGTATCTCCCAACTTTGAGCTTAAATATGATCACACAATTGAAGAGATTGAAAAAAAATTAGAACTATTGATAAAATATAGTGATCCTGAGCCTAAACAAAAAACTTTATTTATTTGGCCCGAGGGTGTGTTTACAGGCTATTCTTTTAAAGAAATAAATTTATTTAAAAAATTAGTAGCAGAAAAATTTAATAAAAATCACCTTATTTTGTTTGGGATAAATACCTACAACGATGAGCTTAAAGTATTTAATAGTTTAATCATTATTAACAATAAATTTGAAATTCAATATTTGTATAACAAAAAAAAACTAGTTCCATTTGGAGAGGTATTACCATTCGAAGTTTTTTTAAACAAATTTGGCTTAAAAAAAATAACTCAAGGGCTAGTCTCTTTTACAAAAGGTGATCTGCAAAAAAATTTTTCGTATAATAATTTGAATTTACTTCCTTTAATATGTTATGAAATAATTTTTCCCGAGCTAATACAAAACTCTAGTAAAAAAACAAATCTATTAGTGAATATTTCCGAAGATGGATGGTTTGGAAATTCTATAGGTCCACATCAACATTTTGCTAAAGCAATTTTTAGATCTATTGAAAGCAGCTCGTTTTTGGTAAGATCAGCTAATAAAGGTATAAGTGCAATTATTAACAATCGAGGTGAAGTAATCAAACAGTTAAATATTGATGAGACTGGCAATATTGAGATGAATATTCCACTTATTAGATCAGTTTATAAAAATAAAAATGATTTGATATTTTTAATTCTTTTATTTACATATCTAATTATCTTTTTAACTTTTAAAATTAAAAAAAATGAAAAATAAAGAATTTCTTTTTACTAGCGAGTCTGTTTCTGAAGGACATCCAGACAAAGTTTGCGATAGGATATCAGATATGGTTGTGGACTCTTATCTTTCCAAAGATCCTTTTTCAAGAGTAGCATGTGAAACTTTAACTACTACGAATAAAGTTGTTTTGGCGGGAGAAATTAGAGGCCCCAAGATTGATAACGATGAATTAGTTAGTAAAGTTAGAGACTGTATTAAAGATATAGGTTACGATCAAAAAGGTTTCAGTTGGAAAAATGCTAATATTGAAACTTTTTTGCATGAACAGTCTTCTGATATTGCTATGGGTGTCGACTCGAAAGATAATAAAGATGAGGGTGCGGGAGATCAAGGGATAATGTTTGGGTATGCTTGTAAAGAAACAGAAGATTTAATGCCTGCCCCTATATATTTTTCACATAAAATTTTGAGACTAATGGCTGAAGATAGAAAGGCAGGTTCATTAAAAGGTATAGAGCCAGACTCTAAAAGCCAAGTGACAATGTTATATCAAAATAATCAACCGGTAAAAGTTACTTCAGTTGTAATTTCAACTCAGCATTCAAAAGATTTAAATCAAGACAAAGTTAAAGATTTAGTTTTGCCCTACATTGAAAAATCAATACCAAAAGAATACCTCGTGGGATTAAATCAAAAAGAAATCTATATAAATCCTACTGGGCAATTTATAATTGGCGGTCCTGATGGTGACACAGGTTTAACTGGTAGAAAAATTATCGTTGACACATATGGAGGAGCAGCTCCTCACGGAGGTGGAGCTTTCTCTGGTAAAGACCCAACCAAAGTTGATAGATCAGCCGCTTATGCTGCAAGATATTTAGCAAAAAATATTGTAGCTGCTGGTGTTTCTGAAAAATGTTTAATTCAGTTGGCTTATGCGATTGGTGTTTCAAAGCCATTATCAATTTTTATTAGACTTGCAGATAAAGATGAAGATAAAATTAATTTCATAAAAAAGGTAATTGACGAAAATTTTAATTTATCTCCAAGGGGAATAAGAGAAATGTTAAAATTAAACAATCCTATTTATGAAGTAACTTCAGCTTATGGTCACTTTGGAAGAAAACCATCAAAAAAAGGTGAATTTACTTGGGAAAAAACTGATAATACCGATATATTTAAATAGTAATCTTGAAAAAACCTTAATTTTCAATTAAATATTAATAAAATTAATAATTTACGAAATGGGCTTCTGCCCATTTTTTTTTAGGAGATAAAGAATGTTAAACAGAGGACTAGATAAATTAGAATTACTTAGAATTGTAGATGCTGTAGCTAACGAAAAGTCAATTGATAAAGAGTTAGTAATTGGTTCTATGGAAAGCGCCATTCAAAAAGCAGCTTTAACGAAATTTGGTAATGACAACAACATAGAAGTGATAATTAATAGAGAAAATGGTGATATTAAAATTCAAAAAGTTTTAGATATTGTTGAAAAAGTTGAAGACTCAGCAAGAGAAATCTCACTAGAAGAAGCAAAAAAAATAGACAAAAAAAATAAAGATTTAAAAATAGGGGATAAAATTTTTGAAGAGTTGCCTCAAATTGATTTTGGAAGAATAGCTGCACAAAGCGCAAAGCAAGTAATCAGTACTAGAGTGCGTGAAGCAGAAAAAAATAGACAATATGAAGATTTCATTGATAAGCAGGGTCAAATTTTAAGCGGTATAATTAAAA
>MDSV01153567.1_pt1 | contig 10093 bp, 9 predicted proteins | sample 810851 | NCBI WGS metagenome assembly MDSV01 (sample SAMN05326640, study PRJNA326480) | marine metagenome | isolation source: seawater | place: Atlantic Ocean: North East | collected 2012
GATTACCCTTCCTATAAAAAATTAATTTTATATTTCACATCTCCGATTGTTGCCACACCTCTTTGTTGTACAATCTTAATAGAAGCATCTTGAGAATTAATTATAGATTCGGTTATATTCTTATTATTTAAAATTGAGTCAACAAAAACACTTAAAAATGTATCACCTGCACCAGAAAGGTCCCTTGTTACAACAGTTTTATCAATCTTAAAATGTTCATTATTTAAATAACATCCATTTGCACCATCTGTGATTATAGTTTTTTTTGTTAAAGATGTATTACGAATATAATCCTCTGAACGAAGAAATTCTTTCATGTTAATTTTTATATAGCTAATATTTTTGGCCCAATCTCCGATTAACTTATTGGATTGTAAAAATACCAAATTATGTTGATTTGAAATTTCTAGAATGTCCTTTTCAGATATAAAACCCTTATTGTGGTCTGTGACAACAATTGCATCATAAGAATCGAATGCAATTACTTTATTATTTTTGTAAGAATCTTTTGGTAAAACACTATCATCTTCATCTACTCTTAAATGCATATGATTACTTTCAATATCAACAAATCTGGTTTTAATTATTTTATTTTTATTACAAATTAGATCGATTTTATGACCTAGAGAGCCTAAATTAGCTGCAACGTTTCCTGACATTCCATAATTTTCTATAGTTTCTGTTGGGTTGAATATCGGCACTGGAGCTTCTGGATTTATTCTATTAGAGTTCCCATAAACAAATCTATCGATACAAAAATCACCTATAACAAGAATTTTCTTATTCAAATAAAATTACACCCCTTCCAAAAAATTTTTCACTATTTTCCATTAAATTAAATACATGATTAATTTCATCTAAATTGTAATAGTCATAAATCAAATTTTCTAAATTTATATTTTTTTTAGAATACAGATCAATATATTTTTGAATTTCAATATCAGGATTTATATCTCCTCCTGAAGTATCTAATAAGGTTTTGTTTGTAAAATTTTGTACAAAATTTTCTAATATTAAATCTTCATTATTTTTCGGTTGCCCGACCAACACAGCGGTCCCGCCAGATTCTAAAAGTTCATAAGAATTTTTAATAAGTTCGATATTGCCAGTAGTTTCAATATTATATTTTGGATAATGCCCCAAGATTTTAACTATTTCATTTTTAATATTTGGAGTTTTTCTTGTATTAATTAGATGATTAGCACCAAACTCTTTTGCCTTATTTAGCTTAACTTCAGAATGATCAACAGCTATTATATTTTTTGGTTGTTTCAAAAAAGCAGCAATTACAATATTTAAGCCAACCCCTCCAACTCCGTAAATTAATATTGAATCTTTTTTTTCTAAATTAATTTCATTATTAACTACTCCCATACCAGTAGTTATTGCACAACCAAACAAACTTAAAAATGAAAAATCTAAATCACTATTAATTCTTGTTATTCTATTTTCAGATACAATAGAAAATTCGCTAAAAGTTGTTATTAATCCAGATCCGACGGTTCCATTTTGTGACTCATATTTTGGGAATTCAGAGTCTATACCACTGCTTTTTCGCCAATGCATTACTACTTTATCACCAGGCTTTACCTTATCAACACCAGGACCAATCTTTTCGACAATACCACTTCCCTCATGCCCCATTAAACACGGTAAAAATTCTTTTTTTATTTTGATACCTTTTTTTTGATTCAATTGAGCGCCACATACACCAGTTGCTTTTACTTTTACAAGAACCTGACCCTTTTCTAGTTCAGGTATGGTTAAATCAATTATTTCTAGATCTGAATTTAATGAGGTTAGGACAGCAGCTTTCATTTTAAGTAATCAATATAATTTTTCATACCCATTTCTAATGAAAATTTTGGAGTCCAGGTAGACATAAATTTATTTTTATCAGCTTGTGTAAAAAACTGATAACCATCTGGAATAGTTTTTTCACTCGTATAGGTATATTTAATATTTAATAATTCTAATACTTCTTCAAATTTTCTGGCATTACCCGTACCAACATCATACACTCCTTTTTCAACTTTATTAAAAACTGGATGTAGCGAAGCTGAAACTACATCATCTATATATACAAAATCTCTCTTTGGTTCTTTTGGAAACAATTTAAATTCACTTTTAAGCCAAGCTTGATAGGCAACTGAACTCATTTCTCCCTTTTTTTCTTCACCAGGCCCATAGACATTAAAATATCTCAGAGCTACAAAATTTTTATTATTTTGCAGCCCATACTGTTCAGCAGAGTATTTAGACCATGCATAAAGATTACTAGGGTACCCATTAACTCCAACACAAGCCGCTGATGAAGAGTATGTAACATGTACATTATTTTTTTTTGCTATATCAAAGATAATTTTGCTTGTATAAAAATTTAAAAACATAATTTTTTCTACATCAGTATTTAAGGTATTTGAGTCTGCACCAACATGAAGAATATGGTTTGTTGTTTTTATTAATTCTTCCATTTCTTCTTCCCAATTGGGTAGATCATAAAAGTCACTTTCTATAAGTGTGGTATTTAGAGATGTATCTTGATTTAAAACTTTCAGAATATTATTTCCAATAAATCCATTTGCACCAGTTAATAAAATATTTTTCATTTTTTTATAATTGTAATATTTTTTATGTTTTAATATCATGAGTTCATAATGTATATTAAAGATAAAAAATTCGTAGAAAAATATTTAAACGAAAGTTTTAAAATTGCCGAATACCAAATAAGTTTAAATGAACAAATTATAAAAATTGCTAAAAATATTTTTGAAAAAATACAAAATGGTGGAAATATTTTACTATGTGGTAATGGCGGTTCTGCTTCCGATGCACAGCATATAGCTGCAGAGTTTGTGAATAGATTTAAATATGATCGAAAACCAATTGGATCTGTTGCACTTACAACAGATAGTTCGATAATTACCTCAATAGCAAATGATTACTCTTTTGATGTGATATTTTCTAAACAAATCGAGGCAATCGGAAAAAATGGTGATGTATTAATAGCAATTTCTACATCTGGAAAAAGTAAAAATGTTATAGAAGCATTAAAAATAGCAAAACATAAAAATATATATACTTTGAGTATGGTTGGAGAAAATATCAATGATGTTGATGGCTTTTCAGATGATGTATTTTCTATTCCTTCAAAGGAAACAGGGGTTGTTCAACAATCCCACATTACTATTCTTCAAATTATTGCTGGACTAGTTGAGTTGTGGAGTATAGAAGAAAATACAAATAAATGATTTTAGATAATATAGAACAACTAAATGAAACAGTTGAATATCTAAAAAGAAACAAACAAACGACAGGTTGTATAACTGGTAGCTTTGATCTTCTGCATGAGGGACATAAACATGCAATTGAGTACTGTAAATCCAAAGTTGATAAATTATTTATATTATTAAACTCTGACAAATCTATTAAACAATATAAAGGTCCAAATAGACCAATCGAAAATCAAGAAATTAGAACTCAAAAACTTAATAAGTATGATAATGATTGCTATTATTTTACTTTTGACAGTTTAATTCCAAATAATATATTAAAAATTATAAAACCGAGCAAATACTTTTTATCTGAAGAGTGGTCTTCTTCTCCTGTTGAGTCATTGGTTTTAGATAAAAAAGAGACAAAGATTGAATCACACCCATTTCTAAATGGGTTCTCAACTTCAAATCTCGTACCTCTAGAAAAAGCCTCTATAGGAGCAATTTTTTTAGATAGAGATGGAACTATAAATGATGATTTAGGCTACATATCAGATGTAAAAGATTTGTTTATAAGCAGGGAGAATATATTAGGTCTTAAGAACTTAGCTAAACTTAATTTTAAAATATTTATTATTACAAATCAAAGTGGGGTTAGTAAAAATTATTTTTCAGAAAGTAAATTAATAAAAATTAATCAATATTTATTAGATGAGATTGAAAAATCTGGTGGACGAGTTGATAAGGTATTTTATGATACAAGTAATTCAGAAAATCCATCTAAAAATAGAAAACCAAATATAGGAATGGTTGAACAAGCAGTTGATGAGTACAAAGTAGCTTTATCAAAATCATGGATAATTGGTGACAAGGATACAGATATAGTCACTGGCAAATTTTCAAATATGAAAACTATATATATTGAGAATTCAAAATATTCTTACAATTCAACTTTATTACCTGATTACAAAGTCGATAATTTAAACGAAGCCTACAAAGTCATTAAAAAAAATATAGAAAAGTAGTTATTTTTTAATAAGTTTATTTTTTAGAAATGAAGACAAAGTCTCAAAAGGATTAAAAAATAGAGCATGTAATTTTTTATAATAAATTGTGTCAGATGAGAAATCGTATATATTGTTTTTGAAGTTATCTTCTGAGGATTTATTTTCTGTTTTAATTTTTAAATATTGAACGTTATCAAAATAGTAACTTCCAAATTTTTCTTCAATTATTCCTTTTTTAATTGATAAATGTCCGTCATCTACGCTATTAAATGAAATAATTTTATTTGGACGTCCTGTCAACTCTTTAACAGCAGATGCTAGAACATGAGACCCTGAATTAAAGCAAACAAAAACATCAGTTAATAATAAAACATCTATTAAATGGCTCATACTATTTATCTCTAAATTAGCATTATTACTAATAGGTAGCTTATTTGTATAGATATTTGGATAGATTAAATCTAAGGCCTTTTTTGACTGAAATTCATTTATGGATTCTGTAAGTGATTTAATATTATATGAATTATTTGTCTCACTAAATAAAGAAGAAGCATTTAAATCCAATATTAATTCAAATTTCGCTATGTTTGATTTTTGAAAATCTTTTAACTCAATTTCTGGCAACCCATTTCCAGAGTCAAATCCATGAAGAATATTTATGTTTTGAATGATATTAAATTTCTTATTATATAATTTGAAACCATTTTTCAGCATTGTTTTGTACCCTATATTTGGAATTAATCTTTGTGATTTTTTAACATAGCTATTGTTATCCCAGCATATTTCTTTAATATCTTTATTTCTACAATTGTTTAATACAGATAGGTAAAAATTAGAATCAATTTCGTTATAAAGTTTCGGTAAATTTGAAAAAGAAAGATTATCACCCAATCCACCCCATGGTTGTGAAAAAATAACTTTGTCCATTAATTTAATCTTCTATAACCTATATCTGTACTAAACATTTTCAATTTTTACCCATTTTTTGTTTAAATTAAGATTTTTTTCTTTATTTCTAAACCAGGGGTCAGCTATTATCACACGAGATTCGCTTGTCTCCGAAAGCAAAGCCGCTAAAAGTGGAAATGTACTGTTACCGACAATATAGTTTTCATTATTCAGCATGTTTGAGAATGAGTTTTTTATATTAATAATATTTGAATCATCACTATATATTTTATTAGCATCTTTAAATAATGAATTTGATTTTACCCACTCACAGTCATCAGTAAAAATATTGTAATGAAAATTTTTAATATTTTTTATACAAAAATCCAATGCTTTTTCATAGAAATCATTACTTAAATTCTCATCTAATTTTAAATAGTCACCTCTTCTAACATGAAGAACTGTAGAGCCTGTTAGAACAGACTTGTTTAAGGCTTCTAAAAATATTTTGTCTTTAGATAGGGACTTTATTATAAATTGCTTATTTTTTGTTATAAGTGAAGAATCTTGCCAATAACCAATTGCTTTATTAAATCTCTTAAGATCAACCTCTTTCCAGTTGTAATCATTAATCTCCTGATAAATATTTAACTTAAATGGATAAATATTTGATTTTTGAATTCTTTGTAAAGTGTTAATTAAATACCTTTTATATGTATTCAACTCATCTAATTCAAATAAATTAATGGGTAGAACCAGCTCTCTGTTAGTCGTTGTTTTTTCCTTTTTGGATTTTTCAAAGTTAGATGTATCTGCATAAACTCTAACATTTAATTTTTTATATTCGTGTAATTGACATATTTGAAATATTTGATTTCCAAATCCACCCATTATCATCATTGTTAGTTCATTTTTACTTACCATTTCAACTTTCTAGATTCAATTCTCAAATAATACAATTTTAAAAAATTATTTACATTTGAAATCTTAAAATTGTTAATATCAGTAATGTGCATAAATTTAAAGCCATTTCAAGAGATATTCTATTTGTATCTAGATTAACAAAAATACCAAGAAAAAAAGCTAGAATCCTTTTTTCAGCTCTTGTTTCAAATGGTATTGGATTTTCAGATATATTTATAATTTTAACTTTTTCTAAATTTTTAACAGATACAGTTATAGGTAACGAATTTCTTGATACAATCACATCAAGTCCTCGAATAATTCCAGTAGTTGTTATTTTTAGATATTTATTGAATTTTATTGGTAAATATAACATATTCTCTTTAACCAAAGATATAGAGGCTAGTTTAAAAACATATATATTAGATGAAGTTTACAAAAAAGGTAATTACTCCTTAGCTGATGCAACATATTACATTGAACAATTAAGTGTGCATATTGCTTATTTCTTTAACGCTGCAGCAAATATTACAACTAGCTTGATACAAATTTTTGTATTCACTACATTTTTAAGCTATGACAATTTAGAAGTCTTAGCATTATTAATCTTTCTGGTTATTGCTTTATTTTTTCCATCAAAGTTTTTATTGACTAAAAGTCGCGAAGCTATGGAACAGTCTTATCAATACGCATACAAGCATGTTTCATACATTCAAAGGATTATTGATAATATATTTCTTGTAAAAATTCTTAATACGCATAAAAAAGAATTACTTAAGTTTGAAGATAATCTTTTTAAATTCTATAAAACTGAAAAAAGAAAATATATTCTTAACGACATCAATGTAACAATTCCTAATTTTATAGCTGTAATGTCATTTTCTATACTTTTAATTGTACCCAGATACTCAAAATCTATAACTCTCGAATTTATTGGTGTAACACTTAGGCTTGTACAGTCCTTAAGCTCTGTAAATTCTGCATTAAACGGCCTAATTGGGTCGCATGTTCACCTAGAAAAGTTAATTGAAATTAAAAATAACCAACTAGATTATGATTTTGAATTTGAAATAAAACCTGAAAACAATTATGCAATCGAGCTAAAGAATTTAGACTTCAGCTTTCTAGGAAGCTCTGAAAATTTTTATGAAAATTTAAATATAAACTTTGAAAAAAATAAACACCATATTCTTACTGGAGACAATGGAAGTGGGAAAAGCACACTTCTAGGTCTTTTAACAGGCGCATTAAAGCCATCTGCTGGACAAGGGTTAAAGTCATCAAAAAAGATTGGCTATATAGGCGCTACACCACTTATTCTTGACGATACATTAAAAGAAAATTTATTATATGCTTGCACAGATGAAGTTGATGATAAAAAGCTCAAAGTTCTTTTGTCTGATTTTAAGGTGTTTAATGAAAGCAAAGATGATGTTTTGGATATGCAAATCACAAATAAAACACTTTCTTCAGGTCAGATGCAAAAAATCTCATTTATAAGAGCATTTGTAAGCGATTGTGAAATTTTATTTCTTGATGAATCGACATCAAATTTAGATGTTGAATCAAAAAAACTTATTACTAAAATATTGAAACAGAAAAATATAACTATTATCAACTCAACTCATAGTCCTGAAGACTTTGATTACGATACACATCATAAAATTTTTATTAAAAGCGGACTAACAAGATCAATAAAAGAGATAAAAAATGTATGAAATATGATATTACATACATTTATTCAGGTGGCAGAAAAGAAAAACTAAATAACTTAGAAGCTACAGATTTTTTTTATGGTTATTTAGAATTAAAAAATAAAAGTTTAAATATAAATTTTATAGAATTATCTAATAAAAAAACTGGTTTTTTTGATAAAGCAATAATAAAACTTACAAAACTACCGATTTACTTTTTTAAATCTCTAAGCACAAAAAACATTAGTATTATCCGAAACTCCAAAAATCTAATTTTTATCAATGAATCAGCCTATTTATCTTTTTTACCAATAGTAATGGTTAGTAAAAAGGCAAACAGTTTATTTCTACCGATGGGCTTAATGAATAAATTTAATGAAGGAAATAAATTAACGAAGTATATTATTAATACCTCATTAAACCACCCAAAAAAAATATTGTTTATAGGAAATGGAGAACTTAAGGAAGCAAGTAAAAAAATTCCAAAACATATTAATAAATACTCCTACCTCCCCTTTGCAATTGATGATAAGTTTTGGAGTTATAAAGATAAATCTGAAAGACGACTTAAAAATTTGTTATTTATCGGTAATGATTTAAATAGAGATTTTGAACTACTATACCAGATTGCAAATAGCTTCAAAGAATATAGGTTCACAATCGTAACTGAAAATATAAGTAAAGATTTTAATCAATTAGAAAATGTTAATTTAATTAAAGGAAATTGGAGAAGCGGTTATTTACAAGATAAGCAAATTCTAAATCTGTATCATTTGGCGGATATAGTAATTTTACCAATTAAACAATCTTCTCAACCAAGTGGCCAAAGTGTTGCTTTACAAGCAATGTCAACAGGTACACCAGTTATGATAACTAAAACTGTTGGTTTTTGGGATCTTCAGTTATTTAAAGATAATGAAAATATTTTTTTTGTGAAAGGAACATCTGTTGATGATTGGCGTAATAAATTTGATTTTTTATTTAATAATTCAAATATGCTTAAAAATATTTCCATAAATGCTCGCAAAACTATTGAAGATAAATACACAGTTGAAAAGTTTTTATCAAAATTAAATAATCATTTAGATGATATCAAATTATAATCATCAATAAAAATTGCTAATGTTAAAATCTTAAGAATTCTTATTGCATTAACTCTAGTCTTCCTTTCAAATATTTTTTCAAAATTACTTTCTTTAAATATAGGTGATTCGCGAATTATATTTATTAAAGTTTCTTTATTAGAAAAAATCCAATTTTCTAAATCAAATACAAACCCCATTTTGTCTCTGTTTAAAAATTCCTCATTAAAATCATTATTAAGATATTCTTTCAATATCGATTTAGACCTTTTTATCTCAAAAAAAGAAAAATCTGTTGACAGTATATATTCAATAAGTTTGTGATCTAAAAATGGTGATCTTACTTCTAAAGAATTTGCCATAGAAGTTCGGTCAACTTTTAAAAGCATTAGTTCAGAAAAGTAGAATTTGTAATCTGAAATTATTAATTTTTTAAACATTCCAGCAGGCTTATAAAAATATTTATTTTTAAAATTTATATTATTTTTTAAAGAGAGTAAATCAAGCAGTTTTTTATCAGTTGTTAATAATAAGTAGCTTAAATCAGCAGAAAAAGCAATATTACTTAGCCAGCCAGCGGTTCCATATTTTGCAGGATACAGTTTAAATAATGCTTTGACAATTAATGAGGGAAGGAAGCCTCTTTTCATAGAAATTGTTATTTTTTCATAGCCTCCTAACAATTCATCACCACCATCACCGGATAAAGCTACTTTAAATTTTTTTGATATATTTTTATAGATCATATGTGATGGAAAAATTGAAGGATCTGAGTAAGGTTCGTCAAAACATTTTATAATTTCTAATGGGTCTATTGAAAGATTGTTACCATTTATTTCAACTACTTCATGATTTGTTTCATAGCGATCAGATACTTTCTTTGCCCATTGTGATTCATCATATTTTTTTTCAGTATTTTTAATGGTGTAAGTATTTATTGGAGTTATTTTATTATCAAATTGAGCTTTAATAATTGATGTTGAATCAATACCCCCTGAAAGTAAGTTAGCTAGTGGAACGTCCGAGAGAAGTCTTTTTTCAACTGACTTATTAAATAAATCGAAAAATTTATCTTTTTCAAACTTGTTTTTATCAATATAATCTTCAATTTTCCAATATCTAATTTTTTTTGTTATAGAAAATGTTTTTGTTGAGAATTCTAAAATTTCTGCAGGATATAATTTTTTTATTTCTTTGTCTAATGTGTGAGGTGCAGGTATACATCCTAATTCTAAAAAATTAGATATTTGATCTTTATCCAATTTAAAACCTTTTTTATAAGATAAAACAGATTTAAAATTTGA
>MDSV01157527.1_pt1 | contig 10092 bp, 8 predicted proteins | sample 810851 | NCBI WGS metagenome assembly MDSV01 (sample SAMN05326640, study PRJNA326480) | marine metagenome | isolation source: seawater | place: Atlantic Ocean: North East | collected 2012
ATTCGAATATTCATCGTCGGGTCCAACTTGTTTCCACCAATATCCTTTTTCTTTCATTTCTTTTTCTTCCGCTTCTCTTAATATTCTACGTTGTCTTTTTTCTTCTTCTGCTGCCACTCTTGCTGCTACCTCTTCTTCTTCTACTTTTTCCTGTTCTAATTGTGTTAGAGTAGCAGTAGGACCCTTAATATTAGGTCCACCACTTAATCCCCCTTTAAGTATTGATTTTCTAAGAGGAGATGAATGAAGTGGTGTAAAATTACCACGTTGTCGTTTTTGTATAATTTTAACTCTTTCAACTCTTTTTCCTTTATTTGTTCTTTCAATTCCTTTTTTCAATATAGGTTCTATATCAAATTCCCCAAATATTTTTTTTAATTTCTCATCTAATATTTTACGATCAATTGTTGGTTCTTTATTGATTTGTTCACGTAATGTATTTATTTTATCAACCTTTTTTTTAACCATTTTTTTTGAATATATATAATTCCAACCCTTTTCGTTTGAATTATTTATGTATATTTTATAAAATTCTTCAAGGTCCATTATATTTAACTTAGATTAATATTTACATAAATGTGACCATTTTTCACATTATATATACTATTTTCATTAAAACGCGGTATACCTTTATTATACAAAGTATAAGTTTGTTTTTCTTTTATAAGAAGCTCGGAAGATTTTATTTTAAATACCTTACTTCCTAAATGAAAGATGAGGTCTTCTTTGAGCAAATTAGAAATATTATACGAAACGTTCACAAAAATATTGTTTTGGTCATCAATAAATATATTATCTGGTAATTGAGGGTCACATTTTATAACTAAATCATCACCATTTACATCATAACTTAACATATGACACCAAAGAGGAATATAAAACTTTTTTTCACACAAATCAAGAATGTATATTTTTTCATCAAACAAATCATCTAATGTGGGTGTTAATAATATTAAATTATCGTTGCATCTTTTTTTTTCTAAAATGTCAGACATATTTTTTAAAGTTTCATCACTTATGTGAAATATATTCTTGTATGTAGACAAGAAAGTAAATATTTCTATTGATTTTTCTTTACCTAGATCATTAAAAATCTTAAGAGAAATATTTTCACAGTCGTTAATAATATTTTTGAAAGTTGTATCCATAAATAAATTTGACCAGTTGGTATTTGGGGAAACCAGCTTAATACATTTTTGCAATAAAGATATATAATCATTGGCGTCATCTTCGTCTTCCGCACTGTCTATAGATTCATAAGTATTTAAAAAATCATATGCTTCTTTAATCTTAATAAATTTTTCGGAATTGGAGCTAGATTTATCGGGATGATATTTAATGGCAAGTGTGTAATATGCTTTTTTTATTTGTTTTTTTGTAATAGGACCTGATTCAAGATGTAATGTTTCTAATGCTTTTTTACGATTCATAAATTATTATTTATATTTAACTTTAAATAATAATTTATAAACAAAGGATTTCGGATGAATCTTCTAATGTATCTGGAAGTATATTTTTAATTTCACTATAAAGAATTGTTTCATTTTTGAGCAAAGAAGTTGCAATCTCCTTTATGTAGGATTTATGTTTTGTTAAATATTTCATAGTTTGTGATTCAATGTGTTTTACAATTTGATTACACTGTTCCATAATTTTATGATCTAATGTATCAACAAGAGCACCCATAACATTTGGATTTAATGGTCCTAATGAATCATTCATACCCCAATGCATAGTATAATGATGAATTAAAGTAGATATTTTTTCAATATCATCACTTGCACCAGTGGACACATTATCATAAATAATTTTTTCAGCACATCTTCCTCCTAACAACACAGAAATTTTACACAACACTTCTTCTCTTGTCATCAATAATTTATTATTTGGTTTTTGTTGACTAAACCCTAAAGCCGCTTCACCTCTGGGAATTATACTAACCTTTACAGGATGTGAAACATGTTTTAATATATATCCCATTATACAATGACCAGCTTCATGATGAGAAACACGCTCACGTTCTTTTAAACTTAATATACGTTCTCGTTTTTCTCGACCGATCATCACTTCATCAATTGCAGTTTGTATATCATTTTCAGTAATATTATTTATATTATTTTTGTTTTGAATGGCGTTTATTTTTGATTGATTCGCTATATTTGCAATATCGGCACCAGATAAACCTGCGGTTCTTTCAGCTAAGTTTTTGAAACACATATTAGAGGGTAAAATCATATTTTTAAAGTAAAGTTTATGCATAAGTGTTCTTTCTTCAATATTAGGTAAGTCAAAATAGATCTTTTTATCAAATCTTCCAGATCGTGTTAAGGCAGAATCCAAAGTTTTAACAAGATTTGTTGCAGCAAATACAATAAGATTCGTGGTTTCATCGAACCCATCCATTTCAACTAATAATTGATTAACAGTTGAATCTCTTTCCGAATTATTGTCAAAACCTCTTTTTCTCCCGACAGCATCTATTTCATCAATAAAAATAATACATTTTTCATATGTTTTTGCCTTGGCAAATAATGCACGCACTCTTTGAGCACCAACACCAACGTATTTTTCTATAAATTGTGAACCACTACAAATAATTAACGGGATTTGCAATTGCTTTGATATGGTTTTTACCAATAATGTTTTACCAGTTCCAGGAGGACCCGCTAATAAAATACCTTTTGGTAATTTTACATTCCACTTTGTATACTTTTCTTTATGATTAATAAAATCCATATAATATTTTATTTCTTTTTTTACAGATTCTAATCCGATTACCTTATTTAAAGCTGTTGGATCCTTTTTTTTTGTTTTTTTTGTTTTTTCGTCATACACAATAAATTTATCGCCAGATGAAGAGTCTGTGTATTTTGCCATACGCAACAATAATAAAAAAGCTATAATGATTAAAACTATTGATGAATCTTCTTTCTTTTTTATTAATTCAGTTGTAGCGTTCAAAGTAGCGTTCAAAGTAGCGTTCAAAGTAGTGTTCACTGTATCTTTTATTGTATTATTTAAAGTTTGATTCATTTAAATAATAATAATATTTTTTCTTTAAATAGTGACTTTAAATCAAGTCTCATTGTTGTGTATAATCTTTTCATATAAGTCGCCAAACTTATTATTAGGATCATATTTATTTTTTAATGTTTTGTAAGTAAAAATGTCAATAACACTTTCAAATTGTGATTTTGTAAAAAATGTATCTGAATAAAAACATTTATTTCCATCTAATTCTAAAAGTTTTTCTTCAATAAGTTTGTTATAATAATATGGTGATTCATTTTTCTCTTTTCGAACAAAAACACCTATATCATAATATAATTTATTATCACTGAAACTCCATAAAGGTGAATCCATTTTTTTAGGTGTGACTGGACATATCCATAACGGATATTCATTTATATGTGTGCAAATCCAATTTAAAAAATCAACAGCATTTTCTTTTGGTATACCCAAATCTTGAATAATTTTTTCTTTATTACTCTTCTTTTTACAATCTCTAAAAACTTTTTGTGTTGATCGTAATACCCGTGTATTTAATAAACATCTTCCAAATATCCAACGAAACCATTTATTATTTAATATAGGCACATCCGTCGCACCCCAAAACATATCCGCATCCCATCTCCATAAATAATCATAAATACTCATTGAATCATAACGCAATCGTTTTATTGTTTCATAATATACCCCATTTCTAGGATAATTACTTAAATTACATGGATCTCCAATACTATTTGGATTATTACACATAAAACCTAATACAACTACAATATTATATTGACTATAAACAACAGCATCCACAAAATCAGCATCTTTATTATTTACCGCAATATTTAATGCCTCAATTCCATCCTCAATATTATTATATTTCATATTAAATAATTTTACATAAGGTTTGGCCTCTACTAACTCCAGCTTTGCACGTGTTACATAACCTATTGTTCCATATGAATTCGGAATTGCATTAAATAAATCCGAAAATGTATTGTCTCTAGTAGCGTAATGCACTTCTCCCGATGATACTAATATATCCATATCCAAAACACTATCATGACCCCAACCATATTTAAAACTACTTGATTCTATAGATATACCACTAATGGCACCACCAACAGTTATTGAAGATAGTTCAGGAACAATTTTTGGAATAAGATTGTGTTTTAATGTATGTTTTACAATGTCATAATAACGAGTTTTACCTCCCACATCTATCCATTTATTTTCAATATCCATATGTATAATACCATTAAGGTTATCTAAAGTGAAACCATTATTTTTTTTATTATAAGATCGAAACAAAGTTCCAATATCATTTGTATTTCTGTGTATATTTTCTTTATTATTTAATTCTCTGAAAGAAGTAATTGTTTTTGTTAATTCTTCTTGATAATTTAAAGTATGATTACATCTTAAATATTCTACTAATTGTAAACATAAGACTCTACACAAACTATAAATATTATATAACATTATACAAAAAATAAGGTTATATATATTTAAATTAGTTTTTTAAAAATTATGTATGTGTTTAATGATGAAGAAGAATAGTGATTCCATATGATAAATAGGTCTATAATTATTATTAAAGTATTTTAAAAATGTGGAAATTTTTAAAAGTATTTTTTTATTATTTTTTTGATTTATATATTTTTTTTCTATTAGTTTTTTTATAATATACCAAATACATTCACTGATATCTAATTGATAAATAAACATATCATAAATCCTATCTCGGAATTGTAAATAATTAATTTCCTTATAATTAATAATATTTTTTAATAAAACATTATTTATATTTTTAAATACACAATTCATATCTTTTTCTTTCATTTTAAATAATTTTATATTTGTAATCATATTTGTAGATAAAGATTTTGGAATTTTTTGTTTTAAACATTTATTATAAGAAGTTTTTGTGGGTCTTTTAATTGGGATAATTAAACAACGATTTAAAATATTCGATGGTAAAAAACTTACTTGATTTGTTAAAATAACAAAGTCAATGTTTATATTCATATGATATAGTGTTTGCATATAACTATAAAATATATCTAATAATTCACTATGAATGAACTGAAAATTTTTACATAATATAATACCTTTTTTTGATTCTCTTGCAGATATAATATCAATAATTTGATTATAAATTATATTCCATAGAATTTTTGCATTACATCCTAATAATTGCATATCAACTTCAAAATGTATATCACTAATTTTAAATATATACTCTTTTTTATTATGTTGAATATTTAATTTCCTTTCATATTTTAAATTTGAAGGACTATATTTTTTGATATAATCTAATGATTGTGTGTATTTTCCGGTTCCCGAAGGTCCATAAAATATTATGTTAGTATTTTCTATATTTTTAAGTTTGGGTTGAATATTTGGATGTAAATTATTTTTTCGATTAATATATTCATCAAAGGAGGATTCAAAGAATTTGAATTTCATAATTAGTATATGTTATTAAATTTTAATATGTTTTTAAACTTAAAAAGATAGTTTTATTTTTTAATTAATGGAAGAAGAATTAATACGAATAAAAAACAAGATGAATATTCTTGAAGAAAAGTATCCAAATTTAATAGAAATATGGAAAAAATACATACAAGTTAAAAGACAATCATTATTAATTGGAATTAAAGAATGTGATAAAGCATTAGATACTATAGTAAAAAATATAGAAAATGATTTAAATAAAGAGACTATAACACTATTGTATTTGTTAAACAATAGGATATAGAGATATATCAGTTATTTATATAATAAAAAATGTTTTTAATGTTAGAAGATATGAATATAAATAATTTAATATTATCAGAAAAACAAAAAAATACGATCTTACCAGGAAGTGATTTTTATAGATTATATTATAGTGATAATTCAGTAACATTGAATGGTATATATATGAATATTGTTATTGTAAATATTAATATACAAAAATATTTTAATAAAATAAAGTGTATTTTCGATGAAACTATTAATAATGAATCTATAAAAAAAATATTGAATATTGAAAAATCTATATTAAATAATTTTGAGTCGTATATGAAAACAAAGCCGGAATTTATTATTGAAGAACAATTGAAACAAGGTTTTATAAAAATATTTACTGAAAAAAATATAAATTATGGTAAATATAAAAAAATAAATTTAATTTTAAAAATATCAGGATTATGGGCTAGAGAAGATAGATTTGGTTTAACATTTCGTTTTTTAATTAACCATCAACAGTAAATAATTTTGCAACCACGTATAAATATATAATTAATGAAAATGTAATAAGAGAAATAATAGCAAATGCTGCAGTATTAAATGATGAAAGAGTATTATCTTTTATACTTTTTACATAATTCATTTGATAAATGATAAATTGAACAAACAGACCTAAGTTAATAAATCTTTTTGTTCGCAAATAAATATTTGGCATTTGTTTTGTGCGTTTAATCCAATCTTTAAGCATTGTTAAAATAACTGATAAACTTATGAACTGTGTAAATAATAATACGGCAGGTAATCTATTTTTAAATATAATAAATGCTTGAAAAATTTTTGAAAATATTGTTTTGGGATTTTCTAAATCATTTTGTTTTTGTGCCTTTTCACTAATAAATAATTTATAACCAAGTAAAACAATAAATGAAATAAAAATAGAAAAGGAGATCATGTAATAACCGGCAATTTCCATATCAAAAATGTTAAAAACTAAAGAGAGAAGAATTACAATAAATCCCGTAATAGTAATACCATGTGGTATTCTTAAAAAAGTATCAATATCTTTTTCTGTTTTCTTTGAATCTACAATCATTGTTGACATATATATAAATTAAATATTATATTCATTCTTTATCCAGTTAAGTATTTCTTCATTATTTAAATTTTTCCATAATATATTTTTTAATTTTAAAAACTTTGGTTTTGTCATACTCTCTGTTTTATAAAATATGTATTCCCCATATTTACCTTTTCTTATAGATACACAATCATTTACCTTTTTTAATATATTAGAATTACTTGACTTACCCTGTAGCACTCCTAAAACATCTTCTAATTTAATTTTATTTTGAGCTTTTTTAATATGTTTGATTGAATAATTTTTTCCATTACAAACAATATATAATCCATATTGTCCCTTTTTACAAATGACATCATTATTTTTGTATTTTCCTAAAACAACATTACTATTTTTTTGAGGTGCTATCATTTCTTCCAATGTATATGTGCCGGATTTTACATCTTCCATATCAAGATCTTTCTTTACATTTATGAAACTTGTTTCGCCATCTTCTTCTTTTTTAATAACCGGGCCATATTTTCCTATCATATAAGTGTGATTATCATCTATTTTATAGATTTGTTTTTGATCCATTTTAATTGTGTTAGATAACTGCGTTAAATTATTATAAATATATGAACATAATTCAACATAATTCTTATTTCCTCTTGATATTTTATCTAAATCATCCTCCATATGTTTTGTATAGTCATATACAAACATCTCATCAAAATGCTTAATAAGGAATTCTATAACAATTTTTCCTGTATTTTGCATTACTAACTTATTTCTTTCAACACCATAAGACTTTTCCTCCTCCTTCTTTGTTATGGTGTCTTTCAGTTCGAAACATATTGTTTTTATCTTTTTCCCTTCTACATCCATCTTCTTCACATAACCTCGATCCTGAATTTTTGATATAATACTTGAAAATGTAGAAGGTCTTCCAATTCCCTTTTTCTCCAATGTTTGCACCAATTTTGCCTCTGTATAATGCATTTTTTTATCTTTCAATGTTGGAATGCTTGTTATTTTACTATATTTTACATTTAGTTCTTTTTTTTGTCTTGTAAAATAATGAAAATTAGGATTTTGTTCTTCGTATCCACGCACGATTTTCCAACCCGGTTCCACAACTTGTTCTTGACTATTTTTATATACATACTTTGTTGGACTATTTATTGTTGCACATATGCTTTTATATACCGCCGGTATCATACAACTTTCCATTGTTATACACCTAATCAGATTATACAAATTTTGTTGCGCTTTATCCTTCCCCGCCGTCTCCACACCCACTTTTGTTGGTCTAATTGCTTCATGTGCCTCTTGTGCATTATTTTCCTTTTTAGATTTCACATTATTACACAACTTCTTTACAGATGAACTTAAATATTTTTTTCCATAACTACTAATTATATGTTTACTAGCCTCCTTAATAAACTTTGCACTATACTTTTTACTATCTGTTCTCATATATGTAATATGACCTCCCTCATATAACTTTTGCGCCAATTGCATTGTCCTCTTTGGTGAAAAATGTAACTCATTGCTTGCCTTTTGTTGTAATATACTTGTTGTTAATGGTATTGGTGGCTTTTTTATAATATTTTCTCTAACTGCACCACATTTTAATACATGTTCAAATTCTTTCGAACTAACTAAAAATTTTTCAACAGATTCTGGTTTACTAAAATGATTATTTAGTTTAAATAGTAATTCCTTATATTGGAAACTAGTTTCATACACTAACTTTCCAGGATTTTCTGAAATATCATTTGCATTATCATATATAATACGTAGTGCTGGTGTTTGACATCTTCCCGCACTCAAACCACTTTTTCTTGATATAAATTTCCACAATATAGGACTAATTGTAAAACCAACCAATAGATCTAATACTTGTCTTGCCTGTTGAGCATTTACTTTATCAATATTTACTAGAGTTGGAGTCTTAATAGCACTTGTTAATGCTGGTTTTGTAATTTCATTAAATATAATACGTTTTGTTTGTTGCAGTGGAAGTTTGAATTGTTTACAAATATGCCAAGCAATGGCTTCTCCTTCACGATCATCATCCGTAGCCAAAATAATCTCATCAGCTTGTTTGATGGCTTTTCGCAATGAATTAATATATTTAGATTTAGTTTTTAGCTGACCAAACTTGGGTTTAAATCCATTTGCAATATCAATATCTTTTAGTCCATTTAGTATACCAGTAATATGACCAAAGCTTGCAACACATTTATATCCTGGACCTAAATAACTTTCTATTTTTTTACACTTAGCTGGTGATTCGACTATAACCAATTTCATATTAGTTTTATGAATCAAATTATATTTAATTAGATTTTCAATTTTGTTTTTCATCTTTCATACATTGATCCATTTACAATAAAAATTGATTTAATATAATAATAAAATATTAAATGTATTGTTATGAATATATGCACTATGAGTGAGGCACCTGAAAGTTGGGCTCAAACAGAAAGAAAGAAGCGCGATAAGAGGGAAAATAGTATTATTGAAAATTGGGATAATAGAATATTAAGAAAGGCGCAAAGAGCATATGAATCGTGTGGAGATAATAAATTAATTATTTATAGACTCGAAAATAGTGGATTTACAACTCAAGAGATTTATGAAGGAGTAAATTTCAATGTAAAAGTTAAATCATACACAGATCCCGATGATATTATAATGCCAAACCGAATTAAAAAGTCAGATTTTAAGTTATGGAAAAAGGCGGGTATACGTATTAATAAAATAGAACAGCTGGTGAATATACCTTTGTTTGAAGAATTGTATCCACAACATTTACTCGTGCGTCCATTTGACTTTGTTATTTTAGATAGACCATTGTTATCATATAAGGTTGCAAAACAAATTGCTATTGATGGAAATTTAAAGGTAAGTCCAGAAATAAAAGCTGAAGCTTGGACTAGATATCAATTTCAAGATCAAGCATACATTAGCGAATACAATATTAAAAAGGCTATTAAGGATGAATTTATGTATAATGAAGAAATACAGAGTTTAGTGGAGTCAAAATTGTATAAAACAAAGAAGACGGTAAAGACGATAGATTGGTGGCAGGGAGGAAATAAATATATACCTCATAATAATTACTATTATACATCAAATAGAATAAGAGAAATAGAGGATGAAATTCAAACAATGGTTGAGGAAAAAATGGAGTCAAGTAAATATTACAGTGGTTTGGATGTAGAATATTTGAATCATCGATTACTTGCATCTACATTTGGTGAGGAACAAAAGAATTGTATTACATCATTTTTCGG
>MDSV01014790.1_pt1 | contig 10091 bp, 8 predicted proteins | sample 810851 | NCBI WGS metagenome assembly MDSV01 (sample SAMN05326640, study PRJNA326480) | marine metagenome | isolation source: seawater | place: Atlantic Ocean: North East | collected 2012
CCGTGTTTGCTGATGAGGAAACGGGGGCCATCGCTGGATTATGGCGTGGTGGCGATCACGGTGATGACACACAGGAAACCCGTAGAACGGATCAGTGTCACGACATCACGGTTTTCCCCTCGAAAAACATTGCCGCGGGTGCCTGCTCTGGTAACGGTATCCTGTTTGACATCACCGATCCAAGAGACCCAAAGCGAATCGATGTCGTGACCGACGCCGGATTTGCCTACTGGCACTCCGCAACATTCAACAACGATGGCACCAAGATTCTGTTCACGGATGAATGGGGTGGCGGTGGTCGCGCCCGCTGCCGCGCGTTTGATCCCCTCGATTGGGGTGCTGATGCCATCTACGACATCGTCGACGGAAAGCTTGAGTATCGCAGCCACTTTAAAATGCCGGCGCCGCAGCGCGAGTTTGAAAACTGCGTCGCCCATAACGGTTCGATTGTGCCCGTACCCGGTCGGGATATTTTTGTACAAGCCTGGTACCAAGGTGGCATCTCCGTAATCGACTTCACTGACTCGAGTAATCCCGCAGAGATTGCCTATTTCGACCGTGGACCTATCGACGCTGAGGAACTGGTAACGGGCGGCTTCTGGTCTACCTACTGGTACGGCAATCACATTTACGGCACCGAGATCATTCGCGGGCTGGACGTACTGACGCTTGAGGCTAGCGAGCACATTACCGCCAATGAAATCGCAGCTGCCGGGCTTGCTGATTACGATGGCGTGCTGAATCCTCAGCAACAGCTGCCAGTAACATGGCCAGATCACCCAGTAGTGGCCCTAGCACTGCTAGACCAGCTGACTCGCAATGGATCTGCCGATACCGCAACAGTTGAAGCCGCTAGTGATGCGATGGAAGCTGCTCGCGAGAGCTTTGATGCTGGCGAATCGAATCGGCGCTCTGCGCGCACGATTGAAGGGCTGGCCGCCGAGCTGGCGTCGTCGGATGACGGTAAGCCGGCTGCAGAGGTAATGCGAGCCGTGGCGGCCAAGCTTCGGGAACCCCAAATCACTAGCAATGGCGCTGACTAATGTGATGGCACCATCGCCTACGATGCGTTCGCTGTGGTGGGCGATGCTGATACTCGGCAGCGGTATGTTCGCCGCCGCCCTGTATTGGCAATACGCGCTGGGCGAGGATCCCTGTCAGGTATGTATTCACGCCCGCTTATGGGTGGTCGCAATCACGCTAATTGGTGCGATTATGCTGGTTCTGCCGAGTAACACCGTGACAGGTTCGGGAGGTCTGGTCCTCTTACTTGTATCCAGTATCGGACTTGGCGAACGATCGTATTACCTATACGAGATCGAAAACTTTAGGGGCGATGGCAGTTGCCAATTCACTTTAGGCATGCCCGACTGGTTCGCAGTGGATCGCTGGTTTCCAGCACTTTTCGAAGTCCGCAATATTTGTTCATACACACCCGAGATTGCCTTTGGCATCAGCATGGCCGAGGCGCTTCTGGGCGTATCGATTCTGATCGTGGCAAGCAGTTTGACCGCCGGTTGGAAGCTCTTGACTACCAAGGCATCCGGCTTCACATCTCAAAGTGCTTAAGGCGGCTAGCTGAACGCCGCGTCAATGATTGCCTCACAGTGAATAGTCGTTGTATCAAACACCGGTAGGGGTGTGTTGCACTCATTCAGTAATAGGCCAACTTCGGTGCAACCGAGGATCAGACTATCTGCTCCGTCGAAGGCTAAATCGGCGGCCACCTTCATGTAGATGGCTCGACTTTCTTCAGTCACAGCTCCCTTGCAGAGCTCATCGAAAATAATGCCGTTAACCACGTCGCGGGTATCCACGTCTGGCACCAGTGTCTCCAGGCCGTTCGCTGAAAGACGACCTGTATAAAAAGATTGCTCCATGGTGAATTTGGTAGCAATGAGACCGGGCCTTTGATGCCCTTTTGACACCAGAGAAGCCGCTGTGGCCTCAGCGATATGCAGAAGAGATACGGTGAGATGATCCTGAATGCGATCCGCCACCTTATGCATCGTATTCGTGGCAAGAGCAATCACCTCGGCACCTGCACGCTCCAGCATTTGGGCTTCCCGAATCAATAGGTCACTAATCGCATCCCACTCACCGTCGCGCATCCATTGCTCAATCGGGGCGAAGTCTAGTGAGCGCAAAACCAGATCTGGAGACGTCAAGCCGCCACAACGCGCTTGAGTTAGCCGACACAGCTCGGCGTAGTAGAGCTGAGATGATGTGGCGGACATGCCCCCCAACAAACCAATGCATTTGCTCACGGAAACTCCTCTTTCGCGCTCACGCCAAGCATATCAATGGTTTGATAAGGTTGAAGCGAGAGGGTCAGTACCCTCGCTAACTCAGGTGGCGCTTAACTGTTAGTGCGCGCGTCCTGACGATCATTCAGATAGGACCGAAACGCCGCGGTATATTGCAAGGACCAAAACACGATGTAAATGGCGAATAACAAGGTGATGCCGATGCCATCAAGCAATGTCGCCAATAAAAACATACCTAGTACCAATGTGCCCTGTATGGTAAGTGACAGAACAGCGGGAATATCAATCAAAATCTTGTCCACAACTTCTCTCCTTAAAGTTATGTTGTAACGCGAATAGTCCACTCCCAATTGTTAGGAAGTGAGCCCCCTAGTTGGTCAGTCTGAAACGGAGTCAACGCCGTCGCCCTGGACACCGTCTCACCGTAGACGGCTTGATACGCAACGAAGACTGACTCAGGATCATCTTTGGTAAAGCGAGTTAACTTCTGATGACTTTCGTACTACACCAAGCACTATGCTGCCCCATAGACGCTGCGCCTCTCGTGATCGATGAGCTATCGCTTGTTTGTGAGCACGGTCACCGTTTCGATGTGGCCCGTCAGGGCTACGTCAATTTGCTAGGCCCCAAAGATAAACGTTCAAAGGACCCCGGCGACTCAAAGGAAATGGTGTCTGCACGCGCCGCTTTTTTGAATGCTGACTTTTATCGTCCCTTAGCCGATGCCTGCCTCGATGTCACGCTGGGTTATTACTCAACGGTTGCCGATGGTCGCATTACGCTTATGGATGCGGGCTGTGGCGACGGCTACTACCTTCATCAGGTTCAGGAGAATCTACCCAAAGACTTACGCAACCGAATATCGCTCGTCGGTTTCGATATCTCCAAGTGGGCAGTGCAACAGAGTGCCAGGCGATGTGACGGCACCTGGTTTGTGGGAAGCAACAGACACATTCCTATGACCGATGCGAGCGTCGATCTAGTCTTCGACATGTTCGGGTTCCCCGACTACTCGTCCTTCCAGAGAATATTGGCTCCTCAGGGCAGACTGGTTCGAGTCACTCCCGGCCACAGACACCTGATCCAACTCCGCGAAATCATCTATCCGAACATCAAGCCACGAAGCGAGAGAACAGAGTATCCAGAGACCTTCAAAGTGGTCTCGGAGAAACGCATTACCTACGAAATAATACTTGGGTCTGAGGATTTGAAGTATCTTATGCTCATGACACCCCATATGTTTCGATCCACACCTGAGCGCCAGCAACAAGCCCTCAATCATGATGAGCTGAGCCTTACCGTAGACGTGGTTGTCGAAGAGCTCATAGCGACGACCGCCTAGTGTTGGAAAAAGGTTTCGTGACACAGTTCAGGTGGGGTAAAGACTTGACTGCGCCGCCGCATCGCCTATGGTTAGCAATGATAGTTTGGTGTGACCTTCATGACGATCAAAATACGGCATGCCAAGACGACGAGTAATGTCAGGGAGACACTCATGAATCAAGCCTTCAAAGCGCCTCAACTGCCAGGTCACGACTACGCCTACAACACACCGCTAGCTGACCTAGACCCCTCGAATCCACTCATCTGGCCAAAGCAGGAGATGTGGGCAATTTTTGAGCGACTGCGCAACGAAGATCCGCTGCATTGGTGCAAGGAGGCGTGGATGTCTGACGAGCGGCCTGATGATATGGAGCCCGTCGGCGCCTATTGGTCCGTCACCCGGTATGAGGACATCATGGCGATCGATACGGATCACCATCGTTTTTCATCCGAACCAGCCATTGTGCTACCCAATCCGGCGGAGGACTTCCCTCTGCCCATGTTCATCGCGATGGATCAACCAAAACATGACATTCAGCGCAGAACGGTGGCGCCCATTGTTGCCTCTCCCAGCTTATCGAAGATGTCAGAACAGATCCGTGAGCGAACGCAATATGTGCTCGACAGCGTACCGATCAACGAGGAATTCGACTGGGTAGATACCGTGTCAATCGAGCTCACCACCATGATGCTCGCCACACTGTTTGATTTCCCTTTCGAAGATCGTCGAAAGCTCACTCGCTGGTCTGATGTTGCAACCGCTGGTCCTGAAACGGGCATCGTTGAAAGCGAAGAGCAACGTCGTGCAGAACTCATGGAATGCGTCGAGTATTTCATGGGGCTATGGCATCAGCGCATCGGTGGGAATGGTCACGACCTCATCACGATGCTCGCGAATGGTGACAATACCCGTGATATGGATGCAACAGAATACCTTGGCAATTTGATATTACTGATTGTCGGTGGAAATGATACGACACGGAACTCGATGTCGGCATCGATTTACGGATCACACCTGTTCCCCGAGCAGTGGGACAAGGTCAAGGCCAATCGGGACCTTATCCCCAATACGGTCGCAGAAATTATCCGGTGGCAAACACCTCTCGCCTACATGCGTCGCACGGCACTCGAAGATGTTGAGATGCACGGCAAGACCATCAAGAAAGGTGACAAGGTCGCCATGTGGTACGTATCGGGTAACCGCGACGAGCGCAAGTTCGAGAACCCTGATGTCTTGGACTTTGAACGCAAGAACGCACGCAACCATATTTCCTTTGGCTTCGGCATTCACCGTTGCTTTGGTAATCGGTTGGCAGAGCTTCAGTTACAGATCCTCTGGGATGAGATGCTCAAGCGCTTCTCCCGCGTGGAGGTCATCGGTGAGCCCAGTCGAAACATATCGAGCTTCGTGAAGGGCTATACCAAGATGAATGTCATCGTTCGCGACTGACCTTTTATCGCGCCGTTCCAAGCAGTATTGACCGACCGGCGTCAGCACAGCGCGCGATGATTCCTGCCGCAACGCAAATTGCCGACTATTCGAAGACTGTGTTCACCGCCGAGACGCGTGAGGGGCACTGCGTGTCCCATGACGTCTATCATCGAGGGTCAGGCGCCCCTGTTGTACTGATTCAGGAGCTACCAGGAATCGGTCAAGAAACTTTAGCACTTGCAGATCGACTTATTGGCGCCGGATTTGAAGTCATCATGCCCCATCTCTTTGGCCCGATTGGAAGAATATCTATTGGGGGCAATCTTGTTCGGGTGCTGTGCCTCAGAAAGGAGTTCAGTGTACTTGCCGCACGTCGCTCGAGTCCTATCGTCGACTGGCTGAGGCTTTTATGCCGCGACGTTCGTCAAAGCCGCGGTGTTGAGGGTGTCGGTGTTATCGGCATGTGCCTCACGGGCAACTTCGCCATTTCGCTGATTGCTGACGACAGCGTTCTGGCGTCTGTCGCCTCACAACCCGCCATGCCTTTCTTCAAACAGGGTGCCTTACATATGTCTGCCGACGATGTCGCAGACGTGCGGAATGCATTAGATAAGAAAGGCGCAATGCAAGTACTTAGATTTGAGGATGATCCGCTGTGCACGTCTGAGAAATCCGAGTGTATTCATAAGGCCTTCAATGATATGGATACCACCAGGGTCAAGGAGATCACGCTACCGGGAAAAGGCCACTCAGTCCTCACACTAGATTTCGTGGACGAAGCAGGCCATCCAACCCGGGCGGCCCTCGATAACGTAATCGCGTATTTCGGGAAACAGCTAACTGCTGCCGACTAGTCTTACCGGAGAGGCTCAGGCATCGCACTAGCCATCAACTCGATGGCAAACAACCACCAACTTATGGCCATCAGGGTCTCTGATATAGGCCGCGTAAAAATGAGGATGAACGTCGCGCAGTCCCGGCGCCCCATCAGCCAAGGCGCCAGCCGCCAAAGCGGTAGCGTAAAAGCGATCAACCTGCTCTCGAGTCTCCGCCAGAAGGGCAACATTGGTTCCGTTGCCACAGGTTGCGGCTTTGCCATCTGCTGGCAATCCTAACCAGAGGCAGTTTTGCCCACTGCCCATATCTTCCTGCAAACCGTACCCGGCGTAACTGTCTCCAGCATCGTGACAGGCACACCCAAGTGTAGGCATGACTGCGTCGTAGAATCTCCGGGAAGCAACAAGGTCATTGGTTCCCAGCATGATGTGACTAAACATTGAGCACCCTCCAACGAAAACCTTTTACGCCGATGCCACTCAGTGTAAGGAGAACGCAGGAAGCTGTCTTTGAGTTTCCAAAGCACTACAAGAACAGCTCGGATACTGCTCTAACCCGCATGGATGCGGTGAGCACTTAACCCTGCATGGTTAATAACCAAGGATTCTCAATAAAAAGCGTCAAAGAAAGCGTTTAAACCACCGATAAGGTTTCAATTTACATCGACTTTTGCTACACAGACCGTGGGGAAGAAGTTTGTTTGGCAGTTGCCCGCTTACTTCGCCAAAACAAAAAAGGAGATGAGCCACAATGTTCAAGTTGAAGCCATTAGCGGCTCTAACACTTTTGGGATCCCTGCTGTCAGCCCAGACGGTATTTGCCCAGGAAGAAGCGTTAGAGTCCACAACTGTAGAAGCAGTTGCTGAGGAAAGTGCAGAAGCGAACCTCGGTCCGGTTGAGGAAGTAGTTGTTACAGGTTCGCGACTACGAAGTTCAACCTACACTAGTATTTCGCCACTGCAGATTATCGATGCGGAGTTCCAAAGAGAAGTGGGTCTTATTGATGCCACAGAAATTCTTCAGAATTCTACGAATGCGGGTGGACAGCAAATTGATCTAACGTTTGCGGGGTTTGTATTGGATAACGGTCCTGGTTCCACGACAGTCAGCTTGCGCGGACTGGGAGCGAACCGGACACTGGTCCTCATGAATGGCCGTCGTCTAGCACCAAGTGGTGTGGAAGGAGCGCCATCAGCGCCAAACATTGGTTTGGTTCCTCGCCTGATGATTGATAGATACGAGAATCTGCTTGACGCGGCGTCTTCGGTTTATGGCTCTGACGCAATTGCTGGAGCGACTAACATTATTACGCGGAAGGACTTTAACGGATTAGAAGTCCAACTTTTCTCCGACGGACATAATCGACAAGGTGGCGATGGAAATACGATCAGCGCAGCCTGGGGCTTTACCGACGATAAAAGCACATTTGGTATAGGTGTTGAATACAACGAGCAAGAGCGGGTTTTGTATTCGGACCGGCCTTGGACAAACGAATGTACCGGTAACGTTGAGATCACAGAGAGTGGTGAGATTCGCCGCCAAGATCTTTATTACGCAAACATCGGATACCCTGATGTTGGACAGTGCCGACCCACCAGTTTGGCCGCGAGAACATTTGTTCCTGGCACACCATTCGGATCCATCTATTACACCCCCGGGGGCTCAAATGGCGGCTGGCCAAACTTTAGTGAGTCGGGTACGCCAGTACTGGGCGTGGCTGCGGATGGCAATGGCGATGGCGTTGGTGACATCAACTTCATGGACTACAGCCTCAACGGTGCACCTAGTGACTTGGGATCTGACTTGTTACCGAAATCGGAGTCAATGAACATCCTCGCCTACGGCGAAATGACTCTAGAGGGTGATATGAACGTCACTCCTTATTTCGAAGCGATGTACAACACTTTAGAAGTTAACCAGAACAGCGGCGAGGGGCAATTGTTCCCCGATGTACCTGCTCTAAATCCATACAACATGTGTAACCCCAATCAGCCCAACGGGGTTGATTGCGGTCTCGCATATGGCGCGTTTTTAGATAGCCCCGGGATTCAGCAACAGTGGATTGATACCTACGGTGCTCCCGCCTCCTTCTTCCGAGATGTTTTAGGCTTGTCTTGGATTGGTGGAACGGCGATCGGACCGGTGGATACGTTGCCAATAGTCTCAGTTCGCGGCGATCGGAACTTGACTGATGTTGAAATGGAACAGGCACGACTCGTTGTTGGTGTAACAGCAGATCTACCCTTTATGGACGTCGGCTCTCTCAGCAATTGGCGCGGTGATTTTTCTATCGCCTACAATCGCTCCGAGGGTGATTCTTCGCGATACGGAGTCAGGGAAGACCGTCTCAACCTCGCCTTGGGTTATTACTCGTCGACCAGTACTCCCTGCGAAAATGACCTTGGGGAGGTCCTAGCTGCTGACACTGCGGGATGTGTGCCCGTGAATATGTATGCGCCGTCTCTATATCCTGTTGGCGCGGTCACCGGTGATTTCGAAACGCAAGCAGAGCGGGATTATCTGTTCGGCTCTCGTGACTTCAACACCGTGTACGAGCAGACACTTGTGAGCATGGTACTTGATGGAGATATCTTTGAAGTTCCCGGTGGCGAAATGGCTCAGCTTGCAGTGGGGGTGGAGTATCGAAATGATGACATCCAGTCAAACCCCGACGCGGTTGCTAGAGATGGCTTATTTTGGGGCTTTTTCTCTGATAAAGGCGCATTTGGTGATGTTTCGCTCAACGAAGTATTTGCGGAACTCCAAATACCTATCAAGGCCAATAAGCCACTCCTCAAGGAGCTGACTATTAACTTGGCAGGTCGATTAACTGAGCACGACTACTACGGTAACAACGAAACAGCCTCTGCAAAGATAGGCTACCGCCCCGCTGAGGCACTTTTGCTTCGAGCAACCTGGGGTACAGCCTTCCGTGCTCCTAACAACCGCGAGCTGTTCCTACTCGGGTCAACCGGGTTTACTAATGTGTTTGACCCCTGCTACGTGCCAGAAGCCGCCATTGTTGGGGATCCGACTGATCCGAACGCGGGCCAGTACAATCCGGACTTGGACTTGCGAGAGCCAGAAGTTCTGGCTAACTGTCGCGCCACTGGCGTTGATCCCATTCTCGCGAATAACGGCGGGTTTAATACCTTCAGCACAGAAGTCCAGACCGGTGGTAGCTTGACGCTTGACCCAGAGGAATCAGAGTCTTACTCCTATGGGTTCTCGTACGAACAGGATTGGAGCAATAAGTTCGACCTAGCGTTTGGGATGACTTACTACTCCGTGAAAGTAGAGAACACGGTTATTGAGCCATCAACTGGGTACATTATCTCTGATTGTTTGTATGACGAAGCGGGAACGGCAGCCTCAGTTTTCTGTGACCGAATCTCGAGAGACTTGTCCGACCCTACGGATCCTAGGATTCAGCTGATGGATCTCGGTTTCATCAATCGTGACCTTGAGAGAGCACGCGGAATTGACTACAACCTGACTTTCCGCGACGTCATTGACATCGGCGTACCTGTGGACTTCACATGGAATCTGACAGCAAACAGAAACCTTGAGCGATCGTTAACGTTCACCAATCCGGACGGGACCGTGGATTATGAGTCGTATGAAGGTGAGTGGGGTTACTCGGAGTGGCGTGGAATCAGCCAGGTAAGGTTTGGGTGGGACCGCTGGTCACTAAACTTGCAGACGCGCTATCTTGGTGCTGTAGCTCAAGATGCTGAAACGGTTGACGAATTTTCTGATGCCTTCACAGCGTCGGACACCTGCTTAGGGCCACCCGATGATGAACTTTGCCGTGATTACGGTGAGACCGGAAGCTATATGCTGCACAACGTTTCGATAAACTACCGTGGCGAGGATGATAAATGGTTCCTCGGTGCGGGAGTAAGAAACCTAGAGGACAAAGCACCGCCACTGGCGGACTCCACCGAGGTGCTCGGTGTTAAGTCTAGACCCATTGGATACGGCTATGATGTCTTTGGTCGTGAGTTCTTTGTCAACGTGCAATATAACTTTGACATCTAAAGATATTTAAATGTCGAAAGCGCACCTCGGTGCGCTTTTTTTTTGGTTAATTTGGTCTACGATATAATTGAGAAAATTTTGAGGTGCAGCGCATGTTAAGAGCATTAGGTTCACTAGTCATAGCGGTTTTACTCGCTACAGAGGTCAAAGCAGAGGATTACCCTCTGGACTATTGGGCTCGGCGCGCCGCG
>MDSV01098182.1_pt1 | contig 10091 bp, 11 predicted proteins | sample 810851 | NCBI WGS metagenome assembly MDSV01 (sample SAMN05326640, study PRJNA326480) | marine metagenome | isolation source: seawater | place: Atlantic Ocean: North East | collected 2012
ATGGATTTGGAACCGCATCAGGGCGTCCCACGCTATGTAACTGCGGAGCGCGAATCTAGGTCAGATCGATTGGTAAGAAGAGGTCTCGCTTTTATTATCGAACACGGTTTTTATAAAACTGATCAGGGCCGCCAGCATTACCTGATGAATCTGCGCCAGATCGTCGACTCGGTGAACGAGACCGCCTACCACGGTGTGATTCATGCTCTCCTTTCGTGCAAGAACCACTACAAGGAGTGGGAGCGCCAGCATGGTGCTACCGTCACTCGTCCCGGGCAGCTGTTGCGCGCCCAACGTCGCAGATGGGCTGTTGTCCAGAAGCAGGAACGCGGCCTCTACCTATTAGATGCTGAGCTTAAGGATCAGATGAAGTATGAAGGTGTCTCGCCAAATGTATGGATTCTCCCATCAAAAATGTCCATTTACGTAACGATGGTACCTTCGGCAGAAGTTGAGTTCTTCCGCAAGGGCAGTGGTGCCGCTGCTAACCTTGAGAAGGGCCCGGACAACCTCTTAACATTCAGAGGATCCAAGGTGTACGAGACACGCCCATTCGATATCGACTTTATTGGCGAGCCCCGTGATCTGTTGGTGCGCGAACGTCAGATTGGTTCGTTCAATGTGTTTCCATCTGCCGAAGAAGTTGGCGGCGAAGAGAAAAATCGCGATATCTACATTTACTCCATGGACAGTGACAACTTTGAAAGAATCTCATATGCCAAGGCCGCCACCGCCGCAAAGGCTTTGGCTCCCAGAGGTACCGATACTTCTTCGGGTACAGTTATGTTGCTGCGCCCCTTCCAGACCTACAATATGGCTTCAGCTATTTTAATGAAAGGAGGCTTAGATACCGGATTTACGGCTCACGGCCACCATGATTTTATGCTTACGGATGATGTGATTCACAAAACTCACATTGGTCATTATACTTTCTACCACAAATCTGTTGTCAAGCAGCCTAAAAATATGATTATTGCCGAAGATATCTTCGCTCAGTCGTATGTTGGTGGTGAGGGTATTGCCATGTACGATGATTTGTCTGTATTGCAGCGCGATTTGCAGGGCGACCGCTTTACTCGTGATATTATCCCCATTTGGATTGCAAATACCGCGGATGGCGAAGTAGAGATCCAAAATCCTCTCGATATTACCGGCGCGTACAGCACTGAAGTATTGGATCTGAATAATTCGCAGTTGGAAGATACCCCCCACTTCCCAAATGCCGCTGAGATCGCCACACATCTTGGTTTGGATATGCTTCAAACGTACGGACAAACCTCGGATAGATTTTTGGCACCAGTTCGCCATCTCAACACGACCTGTTTCCAGGGATGCCAGTTGAACTACGACACCGAAACCAAGAAATTCACCGACCTCACCGTAAATACGGGCCATTGGGGGCCCAATGTTTACCCTGGCTGCAGAGCCGTTAGAAATGGCGAAAATGCATTCCTCAAGGATATGGAGTACGAAAAGTTGTCTGTGGTCGGAAAACTTAAGTAAACTTAATTAACAATTAAAATATTATTCAAATAACATTAAATTTTCATTTTTAAAATGGGTTGTAATCAATCATTAACTCTAACAGAAATTGACTCTATTTCGAAATATAAACTAGATTCTTTTTATTTGGAAAAACCAGAACGAAAAAAAAATAGAACCCTATATATTAGTGATATCGCTATTATGATTTCGGATCTCAAAAAAAAAGATCGTGAGCAGGTCGCCTATAAAATTATAGAACTTAATCAGATGAACCAATAGCGGAATAACGATGAAGAGGTTGAGCTGCCATTGCCGGGAATGTTTCGACATCAGATACCATCATTCTGAAACGCTGAAGCAATTGTATATCACAGGTTTTTGATCCCGAAACAAATTCGGCATCTCTTTTAGCTGCCTTTTCTGGAGACATATCTCCTTCAACATAGATATTTCGAACACCATGTACAGAGCCATACCAACGTCGACAATGATAGGAATAAGTAAACGCGTCCATTTAATAAATAGTAAAGTGCTTATATATATGATTTTTAGCGCATTAATTTTAACCATGCAGGTAATGGGACATTTCCGCCTTTCAATACAATTTTAATATAATAATTCCACCTTACTAAATGTAATCGCAATGAAGCGTCCACAATTTTATCAAAAATAACATACAGACCCTTAATACGATGCTGGGTCATTTTTTTATCATTGATTTCGACCATATATTTCTCAATCACATACACCAATCTCCATTGTGCAAATTCTTCTCTATCCAATGATATTATGTTCGATTTATTGCGTGGTAACCCCCAAACAAGGAAATGATCATCGGAATAGTTTAATGTTCTTTCAATATTTTCATCCGTTATATTTCTTTCTTTTGGAGGTGTATATACAATCCAAAGCGGGTTGTAAGATAATGGACTTTTATCCACAACAGACCAAGACTTTGAAGTTGTTGGCCCACGAATTTGTTCACGCCATGTCAAAGCCCCGAGTTTTACTATAACATCGTACGCTTCGTTGATTTGAGCTTTTAATTCTTTACGAGCTTTTTTAGCACCCCTTTCCCGTGCTTCTTGGTCGGATAGTCCTTGCCCCTTAAACTCCTTTCTATATCTGGACTTTAAACGCGTGCCCTGTTTATTTAATGTGGAAATCTCAACATAAGCATCATTGGCAGCGTCGATACATCTTTTAAAGCGTATTCTTTCATTAGAACGCGATTTCTCTAAATTTTCAATTTCTTTAGAGATGTCTTTTTTTGGTTTTGGACAGGCAGGAGCAGCGGCAGGAGCAGCAGGAGGTGATCGTGCCGCTGCAACTACTCCTGTAGATGGCGGCGGACTCCTCTTCCGTTTACCAGGTTCGGCAGGTACAAATATACGAAACATGTAGCAATGAAATAAACAAGAACTAATTTATACAGTCATTTTTTAGTTTTAATTTAGTCTTCTGGCACAATAAATAACCTACCATCTAAAGTGTATATTTCCATATCAGGTCTTAAGTCAGTCACTAATACCGCTTTTACGGGCTTGTCTACAAATAAATATCTTAATACACAACAAATCATGAATAATACAAACACAACCATGACTATAATAACCATTAACATTTTTAAATCGGAGGAATCGTCTTTTGTATATAAATTTCTATTATTGGCGCGTAAAAAATGATTTGCATATGACATTAACGTATTATATATTCTGGGGACACTGTTACAACGGCAAAATCGACTAGTCTTATGCGTAAATTATGTCGAACACATTTTAAAAAAACCCCAGGCATTGTTTTTAAAAGTCTCATTTCTGTTTTATCGGCCAAATAAACAGGAGCGCCTTTTTTGACAACGACTTGTATTCCGGTGGGGGTAATTCCATCAAATGTTTCGGGCCAATTTTTTCTTAGAGCAAACCAATCTTCAAATGGTATTTCGCGTAATAAACGTCCAAGTACATTTTCGGGAAACCATTTTTCCATAGGGAATTCAACGCAATTATAGACCCACCAATGTGGATTAAGCAGATCGCGGTCATTTGCATTTCCCATATAAAATACATCGAGATTGCGATATTTCTCTTCATTCCCTTTATATTTTGTAATATGGGTAAACATACTATGATCTTTATGATAAAACTCCTCTTTTGCAATTAAATTTTCAGTAGAACGAATAGTTTTTTCCATTTCGGAACGCATTTGTCCATGTTCCCTATTAAAAAACGGGTCATTCTCTGCTTTATAAAGAGTTTCCAATAAAACGCACGCATCCAAAGATCTGTTCGTACATTTTTCAGCGTGGCCAGGGGAACCTAATCGATAAAAATCTGTACGACCAGACCACGAGACGTCTTTTGGAGTTGGAGGATTTAAACAACTCATTCCAAAATCAATAAATGTTACTATATTCGTGGCTTTGTCAAACATAACGTTTTGTGCCCCTAAATCGCGATGCATAAAAAAAACATCGCGCTGTAAAAACCACAATGCGCGTAACACATGAGCGAATGCAATCTTTAAATCTAGGCCAACCATATTTGATAAAAATTTTCCACGGCCACGGGTCATACATGCGTCTACAACCGACTCAGACGAGTGTTGTAAAAATAATAGTTCTGGAACTTTTATCTTTGTATAATGCTTTGAACAAAAATCATGCAAAAAAGCTTGTGTGACCAATTCGAAAAAATCGCGTTCATTTTCACTCATAGATTTTATTATAGAAAGATGACCTCTAAATGCAACCAGTGTTTTTACTTTGCCATAAGCACCGAATGCTTCAAATCTAGAAGTTATATAGGCTATTAACGGGTTTTGATAACGTAAAGATATTTTTCCATTTGGGAATTTTTCAAGGGAATTCCCCCAACGAAAAAAATTTTCGTGTTTTCTTCTCGACCATCTATAATATGGATTTTCAATTGTAGTGTATGCTATATATTGGGTAGGAATTTGGGTTAAACCAAATTTTGAAATAGCACAATATTTATCATGATCACAATCATCGTCGGATGATTCATCTGAGGATGAATCGCCATTATCATCGGGTGGGGCAAGATCGTTTTTTGATTTGTCAGGATTTATTAAATCGCTAATTTTTTCGTATAATTCTTGTTCGCGTTCTTCTGTAAAATGAAACACATTTCGACGAATTTCTATAGGCAAACGAAAAAATAAATCCTCCATTTTAATACACTATATAGATATATTTATATGGTCATTTCTTTAAAAATGCACCCCGTTGGTTCTTTTTTAATTGACCCAGAACGATCCGACTTTCCAGTTATTTGTGTTGAACACTTCACCAATGATGACAATATACCCAGAATGCTATTGTCAAAAGTGGAATTTCGTGGCGATTATTATACCTCTACACAAACACTCGAATATGCAGATATAGATATATCGACGAAAATTGCAGTTTTGGGGAAATTCGGCCATTGGTTTTTTAAAATACACAAAGATATTGTGGTACCCGTCATGGTAGAATTAGCTTTAACCGTTTTAAATAAACCTTAAAAAAAAAGTATTTAAACTGCCATAATGGCAAATATATGACATGTAGAATATGTCTCGAAGATGAGACAGACGAAATGCCATTTGTTCATCCTTGTAATTGTACAGGAACTATGGGCGATGTTCATTTAGATTGTATTCAACACTGGATCCAAATTCAAAAAAAAACCAATTGTGAATTGTGTAAAGGGCCGTTTGACACCGCTATTGTTAAGATCCCATACACAGATAAAGAATTTTATTTTTGTATGTATACGGTTCTTTTAGGGTGGTGCATGACGTTTATACAAGTATATATGACCTGGATTTTGACATTATATGGCCCACAAGATGCTTTACTAACAATGTCGTTATTTATGATCGGTTCTGCGGGTCAAATATATCTACATATTATTTCCATTAAAACCCTTGACAGATATAAAATAATGATAATAGGTATGCCGTGTATATGGTATTTAACTTTTATAATACTTCATGTCATCACATCAATTATTGCCGAACAAAAAATATTTAACGAGAATATAAATATTATATTATTCGCATCGACAGGAACTTTTATTTTGTCATTGTGTGTTGGGTTGCGAATGTATCTACAAATACCCACAAATTAATTCGTAGTGATTTGTTCTTTAAGGTGTGTGATCCTTTTGTCTATTTTTTTAATATTTTCCGGTGTCAGTTTATTCTCATTGTTTTTTGTATATTCTTCAAGACGACGAATTTCATTCCTGGCCTTTTCAGAAGCTTGATTTTGGTCTAATGCGGGACGTGTTTCTTTATCTTCCACATTTTGGCCAGTATTTCCCTCTGAATGCTCAAATGGGGTTATTTCGTGATCAGGAAGCAGGTTTTTACGATGTAAATAATTTATTAATAATGTGGGATGTTGTGGATTGTGTGTATCTGTTTGAGTTTGATCAAACATCTTTGAACATTCACTGTTATGTTTTTTCAAAAACGACATTATAAAAAAAAACACCTCCTTGTTTATACTGTCAAAAAATAATTTTAAAGAATATATGATGTTGTTTTTATCATTATTTAAGTTTGATCACACCATCGGTTATGAAAGAGTGTCCTATCTGTAAAAAATCATATGCGAATAATCCACATTGTGGTTTAAGACTCTTTAACTCACAAAATGAATGTGCCATATGTTTAGAAAATAAAACAGAAATGGTTGCTTTGCCATGCGGACACCAATTTTGTAAAGCAGATCTAGCTAGAATCGGAATTTCAGTTGTAAAGCCGCCCGAACAGCCGGTAGCGCGGTCAGCCGGAAGCCCGTCCCTGCCCGTTTTTTTAAGGCCTCCTCCGCGGCGACGATATAGAAGACGAAGATCGACTATATTTTTAACCACTTTTTTGAGAAATAGAGCTGGGCGCGCCCGGAAACGATGTGGGTGGTGCGGACATTTTGGTCACCAAGTTCGTAAATGTCGCCAACACCAAGCGCAATGTGGATGTTCCTCATTCAAGACAAGATCGCACAAACTAAGATATAAGAATAAACACCAATGTCCAGTATGTAAAAAACGGGGACATTCCCGAAGGACATGTTCCAATATTGTTAAAGTCAATTGAATACAAATGTTCGAAACAATGCATTTTCAGTTTCTTCGGCATTCTTGGCTTCGATGGAATCTATAGCATTCAATATAAGATTTAATCCATCTCGAAGGGGATAAGTATCTTCAAACGGTTGCCAAGCATCTTTGGTAGAGTTCTCTGTAATAATCTCCAAAATCCGATTAAGGTCTCCAACAATAACATCGAATAATGATGTTTGTTGGCTCATTTGATACTCGCGTCTAGCGGCCTCAAGGCGCGGTCGAAGTTCATTTAAATTACCGTCTATGTTTTTATTCAATGTCTTCAACTCTGTTTGGATAGGTGCCTTTTTAAGTTTTTTTGCAGGAATTATATCGCCGTTCATTTCGGCGAAATACGACTGAAATGCTTTTAACAATGCGTCATTATATTTGACATTGATTTCTGGGTTATAAGCAGCTTGATATTTTTCACCGAGTTTTGTGACAAACTCTGGTATATGTCCCATTAAGGAGGCCATTATTGTTTGATCAAGGGTGATTAATTTCGCGGAATTGTTAAACCAACAGACAAAAAGAGCCCTTTCAGACCCGGTGACTAACATTTCAATTGCAATTTGCACTAAATATTTTGTCCAAAGTGCTCTTCGATTTGCGGCTGTTTGTTGAGGATTGTCAGGAACGGCCATGGATGTATAATGGGCATACACCGGGCTTTTAATCTCAACGACTGTTTTCACCCATCTACCTGACGAATTTCGTGTCATACAGGCCCCGTCGGGCTGACAAACAATATTGACTACTCCGAATTCAATGGGATAACGCGGTAGAGTGTATGGTATATCTCGTACATAATATCCGTGTTGCTGGACACCATCAACTTCAATGGGTGCCATAAAATGACGTTCGGCAATGACCATAGATGGTAGAATAACAGACGTTTTAAAGACTTCGGCCGATGGTATGGACGGAACATTAAGCAAAAGTACCGAAACGTCTTTTAAAAACAATTCGCCGACTTGTTCTTCCAAAAGTAAGAGTATGCTTTTTTCTCGAATGGCCATCTTTCGAGCGGGGTTATTTAACACTTCTTCTTTTAATCCTTCCATAAACAATTGATTAAATATTTCGCGGCGATCTGGAAGAAGCCAAGCTCTTTCTACGTACAATGACATCATATTATCCGCCAAATATTCGCGTGTTCTTGCATAACCATTCTGACCAACAATAAACTTAATTCCTTGGCATCTTTTCAAAGAATGAATAGCAACGTGTTCGCGCACATGCCCCAGTGGGAAAATGGTTTCTAATGCGAAACGGCCAATGGGTGCCTTTTTCTCTGGTAATTGTGGAAATTTTTCAAAGAGACCCGCGATAGATGTTGCGGAACTTCGAATTTGACCACTTTTAAGAGTATACATGTATACATTTTTAGAGCACATATTTATAGTATAGTTTTCTTTATTATTTGTCTTATAAAAATAAAGTTACACAAGTTCATTAATCCATTTTTCTCGGAGTTGCTCATTTTTTTCGGCGAGGTTTAGTTGTTCAAGCGCATCGAAAAGCCCCCTCTTAATCATCTGCCAGAAAGACTCATCCCAACTTATGTTATATTCTCGTTGCGAGCCCTCATATGTTTCAATAAGTTTCGCCTTTCGAACTTTAAGCATTTTCATGTACAAAAAGCATTGTACCTTTTCATAATCACGTAAACGATTGAAAAGTCCACGCGTACGATGTTTAAGTTCGATAACAGTTCTGGTTTTTTCGTCAAACCCGTCGATTTTCCCAATAATAAAAGCCCCATAAGGTCTTCCAGGGACATTATAAAAATATGATTTGGTATTTCCTGAGCGAACTGTGGGCGCTTTCTTTTGTACTTGTTTTAGATCTTTATCTTCTGCCTGAATACCTTTGGAGGTTTGTATTCTAGTTGTGGCTATTTTTTTAATATTTTTTTGGACGATTTGTGCCTTTTGAACTTTTTTCAGTTGTTGGCGTTGCTCTGCTTGTTTTTTGACAATTTTAGTGTTTAGTTTGGCCAAAACAGTGGCCCCGCAATAACCATGATCGCGGGCATCGTCTTGTGACTTACGTTTTGCTGTTGCTCTGCTTGTTTTTTGATATATTCTGGTCTCTTTAACCATGAAAAACCCCAAAAGTTTAGTGCGTTTAATTCCAGATTTGACGGTATTAAAATTTTTAAGTGGTATGACTTTCTTTTGAGTCACGACAAGTCGTGCAATCTCTTGTTTTGTGGAGGCAAGTTTTTGTGTGGTTTGTTTGACTTCCAAATCTGCCGTTTGCTGTAATTGTTGAATGGCTTGTTTTTGTGGTATTTTGTGTGCGACGGCAGCTTCCACAATTGGTTGCATTTCAGGTGTCTGCAACTTTTCTTCAACCGCTTCTGCCTTAGTTTGCGTTTGTTGACGTTTACGCAGCACTTCTTGAAAATTTGTGGACGGTCTCACACCAAAACGGGGCATTCTGAGCAAGTTTTTGCGCCATGTTTTTGCTAAAGCTTCCGTTTGGTATTTTTTGAAGACACCAATGAGTTTTGAGACATCTGAAGCGTTGATTTGCCAACGGAAGGGCATTTATAATTATATAATTCATAGTTAAATAAAAAAAAATATATGTGTTATTTATTCTCCATTACTTTTTTTAAGTACAATTTGTGGGTCAATGCCCATAGACATTAATTCTTGCATGAGTAGTTTTCCGGCATATGGCATTTTAATTTTATGCACATTGGTTGAATTGCACGACATACAAGATGTTTCTCCATATGGATTAGTAACGACCGTGCCAATAAGACCACAATGTTCGCATATGGGTGCATCATATGCGTCGGACGATATCATCATTCTTTCTCTCAAAACAGCCGATGCTCCGTGCGCTACCCCACAGTCACGTTCCATTTCACCCCACCGAAGCCCACCGCCATTAGCTCGACCATCTACTGGTTGACGTGTAAGTCCTACGATTTTACCCTTGGCCCGTGCATGAATTTTATCTTCAACCATATGTTTCAATCGTTGGTAAAAGGTCGGGCCTATAAAAACGCGCCCCTTAAGTCTTTTACCTGTGTGCGGGTGATACATGACTTCTTTTCCATCTTCAGAATAACCTGCCTTTTTCAACATAGAGCATACGGTGGAAACTGGATCATGCGAAAAGGCAGTGGCGTCCACTCTTGTCCCCAAAAGGGCCGCCAATTTACTAGCCACACATTCAAAGACATGACCAATAGTCATTCTTGAGGGAATCGCATGTGGATTGACGATTAAATCTGGCACAATGCCTTCTTCGGTAAACGGCAGGTCTTCTTGATTGTACAACATGCCTATTGTGCCTTTTTGACCGTGTCTCGATGAAAACTTATCGCCGATTTGTGGTATACGTTGCTCTCTGATGCGTGTTTTTGCGGTTTGGCCTCCATTTGCATTTTGAAAGAGAATAGTGGCATCAACGACTCCATCTGATTTTTTATTTTTGACAATGTGTGGGTGTTTTTTCCCGGGTGTAACA
>MDSV01206730.1_pt1 | contig 10091 bp, 7 predicted proteins | sample 810851 | NCBI WGS metagenome assembly MDSV01 (sample SAMN05326640, study PRJNA326480) | marine metagenome | isolation source: seawater | place: Atlantic Ocean: North East | collected 2012
ATTTCAATTTAGCAGAATTCTAGACTTTTTGTGTTGACCGCTCCTGTCAATATTTCTCCAGTATTTGTATCAAATTCGGTCCAAAAAATAAATATAAGGTTGCAGAAAATGTTGATATGGGTATCATCTATCTTAGCAAAACCACGAGTTTTCTTCGAAGTATAAAATGGGGCTGGTGTAGCTGGATGCTCGACCTGGTTTTCCGAGGGTTACAAATTGGCCGAAAAACGTTAAACTATAAACGAGTGATTCTTTTCATTTGAACAAAAAAGGTTTCGAAAAATAATCTGAATAAGGGAGAATAAAATAATGGATAAAAATAAGTATCTGAATAAGTTATCTACACAGCTTAGTTTAGGGCAGATTGATAGAAGAAAATTTATGATGTCAGCCTTGGCAACGGGTATAGCTGTTCCGGCGGCGATGGGTTTGGCTAATACTGCTTTGGCGGCTGCACCAAAGAAGGGCGGTCTCTTTCGTATGGGACTGGGTCATGGGTCTACAACTGATACGCTAGACTCAGGAACATCTGAGAATCATTTCACACTTGTAAACGGATATACGTTTGGTAATCACCTGACTGAGGTAGACAACAATGGTGAATTAATTGGCGAGTTAGCGGAAAGTTTTGAGTCTGATGATGCGAAAACATGGATTTTCAACTTGAGAAAAGGGGTAGAATTTCATAATGGCAAGACTATGACTTCGGAAGATGTTATTGCGTCCTATGGGCACCACATGGGAGAAGAGTCGACATCTGCAGCCAAAGGTTTGCTAACCGCTGTTAAATCGATAAAAGCGGATGGAAGTAATAGAGTGATTTTCGAATTAGAAACGGCAAATGCTGATTTTCCCTTCATAGTCAGCGACTATCATATTTCAATTCGGCCTGCGGGCGATATGACTTCTGGGATTGGAACTGGCGGATACATTGTCCAGTCGTTCGAACCTGGTGTAAAATCAGTTCTGAAGCGTAATCCAAATTATTGGAAAGAAGGTCGGGCTCATTTTGACGAAGTAGAACTTATTTCAATTATTGATCCAACTGCCAGACAGAATGCCCTCATGGGTGGGGAGATCGATGCCATGGATCGTGTGGATTTAAAAACTATTAATCTTTTTAAACGTAACCCAAATATCAATATAATGGATGTAACAGGGACGGCACATTACACATTTCCAATGAGATTAAACGTGGATCCATTTGGAAACTACGATTTGAGAATGGCATTAAAATGGGCGATTAACCGGCAAGAGTTAGTGGATAAAATTCTCTTGGGATATGGTGCCGTGGGTAATGATCATCCTATCTCGACGGCCAATAGATATCACAATGCAAATTTACCACAGCGTGAACTTGATACAGATAAAGCCGCATTTCACTATAAAAAATCTGGTCATTCCGGAACAGTTAAACTTGCAGCCTCGGATGCTGCTTTCGCGGGTGCTGTAGATGCGGCACAATTAATGGCCAATTCGGCAAGCAAAGCAGGGATTGAAATCGAAGTCGTCAGGGTTCCTAGAGATGGTTATTGGTCAAATGTTTGGAACAATGATGCACATGGGTGGTGCGCTTGCTACTGGGGTGGAAGACCAACAGAGGATTGGATGTTTTCGGCAGCATACACTGCTGATACAACTTGGAATGATACAAACTGGAAAACTACTGATGCAGCGAAGAAGTTTAACAAGCTTGTAGTTGAGGCGCGTGCGGAGCTCGACAACAACAAGCGTCGTGAACTTTATCATGAGTGCCAGCGTCTTGTCTACGATGATGGGGGAGCAATGGTTCCACTATTTAACAGCTATGTTAGCGCCAATAGTAAAGCGGTTGCAATGGATGAGGTTGCTGCTAACTGGGACAGTGATGGAGCTAAGTGCGTAGAGCGCTGGTGGTTTGCTTAAAATCAGACTTATAGAAGGCGGTTTTGGGCAGGTTTGGTACCTGCCCAAACAAAAATTCTTTTCTGGCAAGTAAGGTAGAATTTTCGTTGCATCCTGTAACTAAAACAGTAGTAGAGCGGCTAGGCTTAGGCCTAGCAACCCTTTTTTTTGTGTCTATAATTATATTTTTAGCTATTGAGATGCTTCCTGGAGACTTTGGTCAAGCGGTTCTAGGTCAATCTGCTACGCCTGAAACTGTGGCGGCGTTTCGGCGGCAGTTGGGACTGGATGAGCCTTCTCACATTCGATACCTTCAATGGGTTTTTGGTGCAATCCAGGGTGACCTAGGAACGTCCTTCTCTGGTCGCAATGCCTCTGGAGCAGATAGGGCTCGAGAGGTAATTGATTTGATTGCGCCTCGGCTATGGAACACCCTTTTCCTTGCTTCTATGACTGCTTTAATCGCTGTACCTATATCGTTGGCGCTTGGTATCACTACAGCGCTTTTCAGAAATTCCTTTTTTGATCGTTCTGTTAATACAGCTACTTTAACCACTATTTCATTTCCGGAGTTTTTTGTAGCATATATACTTATCTTATTAATGGCATCACTTTATCCTGTATTTCCATCGCTTGCTAATGTAGACGCAGATACCTATCTTGGTGAGAGAATATACCGCACAGCATTACCGGCATTTACCCTTACGCTGGTGATAGTGGCTCATATGATGCGAATGACACGAGCGGCCATAATTAATTTGTTAGCTAGCCCATATATTCAAATGGCACGACTTTCTGGTGCATCGCAAATGGAGGTAATACTTAAGCACGCGCTACCTAATGCTTGGGCTCCAATTGCGACAGTAATAGCCTTCAATCTTGCTTATTTGGTGGTCGGTGTGGTAGTCGTTGAAGTTGTTTTTGTATACCCAGGTGTTGGACAATTAATGGTCGACTCGGTCAGGGCTAGGGATATTCCCGTAGTTCAAGGGTGTGCTCTTATTTTTGCTGTGACATACATACTTTTGAATCTTTGTGCCGATATCATAGGAATTGTTACAAACCCCAGATTACTGCATCCAAAATGACTGAAAAACCTAATACATACTCTGCAATTGGTGAGGTAGGCTCTTTTCGTGAAGAAAGGACGTTTTGGAAAAGATCAAGAATTGCGTTGAAGAAAGCGCCTTTTACCGCAAAATTAGGTATAATAATAATACTAATTTATGCAATATTGGCCGTATTTGCACCGTTAATAGCTCCTTACGGAGAAGCAGAAGTATTCCCCATACCTTATGCTCCTTGGAGTACCGAGTTTATTTTTGGCACAGATCAGATTGGGCGAGACATTTTCTCTCGAATGATTTTTGGAGCAAGAAATACTGTCGGCATAGCAGTGGCTACTACATTTTTGGCTTTCCTAATTGGAGGAGCTCTTGGACTAGCAGCTGCTATCAGTGGGTCATATCTTGATCTCTTTTTAAGCAGGACTGTTGATGTATTGATGGCCATACCTCAATTAATCTTTGCTTTGGTCTTATTATCAATATTTGGGTCTACCGTCACGAATTTGATACTGATTATCGCTGTTTTGGATTCCACGCGTGTATTTCGTCTTACTAGAGCTGTCTCATTGAATGTTGTGGTAATGGACTATGTTGAAGCGGCGCGACTAAGGGGTGAAGGGTTGGGCTGGATAATGAGAAGAGAAATTCTACCAAATATTTTACCTCCTTTGATTGCTGAGTTTGGACTCCGTTTTTGTTTTGTATTTCTATCTATTGCTGCGCTGTCTTTTTTGGGTGTTGGTATACAGCCTCCAACAGCTGATTGGGGTTCTATGGTTCGAGAAAACGCTTCTCTTATCCAATTTGCGCAATATGACTTAAAGGCAGGCATAACGCCGCTACTACCTGCCGGAGCTATCGCTTTGTTGACTGTTGCAGTAAACTTTGTAGTGGATTGGTTCTTACACAAGACAAGTGGTATTCGTGATGAACAATAGAGAAAAAGAAATTCTTTTAAGTATTAGAGGGTTACATATTGAAGGTTTTTCAGATGAGAAGTGGCATAAAATTATAAATGGTATCGATTTAACATTATATAAAGGAGAAGTACTCGGCATAATTGGAGAGTCGGGCGCAGGAAAATCGACTCTTGGGCTCGCTGCTATGGGTTATACGCAACCTGGCTGTCGTATTACTAAAGGAAACATACTTTTTGATGGTATAGATCTTGTTAAATTGAGTGAGACGAAAAAACGCAAGTATTGGGGAGACCGTATGACATATGTGGCACAATCAGCTGCTGCATCTTTTAATCCAGCTCATCGTTTAATTAACCAGACCACTGATTCTACTGTTCGCGCTGGGTTAAAAGATAGGTTAGAGGCCTTTAATGATGCTCGCAAACTATACGAAGCTCTTAATTTGCCTGAGCCTGACAAAATTGGAGAGCGATACCCTCATCAAGTATCAGGAGGTCAGTTGCAGCGCGTTATGACAGCTATGGCAATGTCTCCGCATCCAGATTTAATAATTTTTGATGAACCTACAACTGCTCTAGATGTGACAACACAAGTTGAAGTCCTGGCTGCTATGCGCTCTATCGTTGAGGAATATCATACTGCAGCGATTTATATTACTCATGATTTGTCAGTGGTTGCGCAGATGGCTCATAGGATAAAAGTGGTGAGATATGGAGAAGAAGTTGAGGAAGCTGAAACGCGAATAATGCTTAATTCCCCAACGGAGGACTATACAAAATCTTTATGGTCCGTAAGGTCGCTACAAAAAAAAGAAAAGAAAAGTGACGAGGTAGTATTAGAACTAAAGTCAGTGTGTGCAGCGTATGGGAAGTCAAAAGTTTTATTTGATGTAGATGTAAAAGTTCCAAGAGGTCGTACAGTTGCGGTTGTTGGCGAGAGTGGGTCAGGAAAGTCTACTGCGGCCCGCGTGATTACCGGACTTCTGCCTCCCACTACGGGCTCTGTTCAATTTAACGGAGAAAATTTGCCCAGTAGCTTAAAAAATCGGACGCGAGAGCAGTTAAGAAAAATTCAAATGATCTATCAAATGGCTGATGTCGCTATGAATCCTCGGCAGACCGTACGTGAAATAATAGGACGCCCTCTCCAGTTTTATCTAGGTTTGACCGGAGAATACAATGAGAGAAGAACATTAGAGCTTTTGAATTTAATTGATCTCGATGAGAGTTTTATCGATAGGCTACCAAGCGAGCTTTCGGGAGGTCAGAAGCAACGAATTTGCATAGCACGGGCGCTTGCTGCTAACCCTGAGATAATCATATGTGATGAGGTTACCTCGGCTTTGGATCAGATTGTCCAAGAAGGAATTCTTCAACTTTTAATGAGGCTACAACATGAATTCGCTATTTCATATTTGTTTATTACACATGATATTTCTACCGTCCGGGCTATATCTGATCAAGTCGTTGTGATGTCTGATGGTAGGGTTATTGAACAAGGAATGAAAAGTGAGGTGTTTTCTCCACCACACCCAGAATATACGGAGCTTTTACTTTCATCAGTACCGGAAATGGACCCGGATTGGCTAACAAATATTTTACGGTCTCGTTCCTAAAAAACATTTATTTGCCAAATTGATTTTCATTTAATTCAACAATAATACTTTTGGATGTTTCAGCAAATTTTAGAAGAGCCTCTGACAACTGTTTGCTAGATTTTATGGCCTTGTACTCCAAATTATAGGATTTTGCTAGCAAGTCAAATTTTGGTGGTTTCGGGTTGGTACCGATTGGAGAGATGTTTTTTGACTCCATATATGTTCTGATTTCCTTGTATTCGTAATTATTCCAAATTAGGAAAAATACAGCGATATTTTCGTCTCTTGCCGTACCTAATTCAGATAAAGTAAACTGTATGCCGCCATCACCAATAATACAGATAACAGGTCTTTCTGGGGAAGCTATTTTTGCACCAATTGAAGCGGGGGTTGCGTAGCCAAGAGTACCGTAACCAGTAGCAGAATTAAACCATCTATTCTTAACTGAGAGCTCACAATATAGGTTTCCGAGGTATATTGGTTGAGTCGAGTCCCCTACCAGAATTGCATTTGGTAAATTTTCAACAATCGTTTTGAGTAGTAATTGACAAGTCCCATAGCATTCGGATAACTCGGATTTGATAATCTGATTGCATGTTGCAACAATCTTTTGAGCCCTATCATTATTTTTTTGCAGAACAAGAGGCAAGATACTGTCACAGAATACTTTTGAGTCTGCCTTTAAGTTTAAAGATTTTGTGCTACTTTTGCTAAGCTGCACCTTATCAATATCTACTCGTACTAAATTGGAAAACTCTGGAAATAGGTTGTCTTGGAACATATCATAATCTGTTTCTCCCAGTTCTGTCCCAATAGCAATTATCAGATCTGCATTTTTAATTACTTTTCGAACTTCTTCAAGGCTAGGGCTTCCCGGTATATGTAAAGGGTGCCCGCCAAGTACATCTCGGGCATTGACTGTTGATATGACTGGACAATCAAGCTTTTCTACTAACTTTTTTACAGAGTCTTTTGATGTTTGAGTGCCACCTCCAATTAAAATTAATGGATTTTGACTGCTATCAATTTTATACCGTATCGGATTTATCTTTCTTCTGGGTATAGGTTTATTTAACTTATAGTTTGCACTCAATTCGGTAAGTTTTTTGGCTGGCTCAGTCAAGATTCCGACTGGTATCTGGATATGAACTGGCCCAGGTCTTTTTGAAAGCATAATTGAAAAAGCTTTAAGAATCGTGGAGGTTGTTTCATCCGCTTTTTTTATTGTAAAGCTTTCTAGGGCTATTTGCTTAACCAGCATTTCTTGATTTGGAAGATCATGGAGAGGACCAACTGCTTTATTTTCTTGTCCACCGTCATTGACGGTTGAAAAAATCAACAAAGGAATTGAGTCTGCCCTTGCTTGTGCCATGGGTGTTAGAACATTAGTTACACCAGGACCCGTAATTACAAAGCAAACACCTGGCTTTCCGCTGAGTCGAGCATATCCATCAGCCATAAAACCTGCGCTTTGCTCTTGGCGTGCGGTTACATGCCTTATTTTTGTAGCTTCTAAGCCTCTATAAAGTTCTACGGTGTGTACACCTGGAATCCCAAAAATGACCTCTACGTTAAGAAGCTCCAGAGCTTTTACAACCTGAGTTCCGACCGTAATACTTTTCATTACTCAAGTTCCCATCAAAGTTTCACTTAATGAATCTTAACAAATTTAGCAATTCGGTCGCAAGCTTGTATTAAATCTTTGTCTGGAACCGTTAAACTAATTCTGATATAGTCCGTAGCTTGTTGACCGAACGAATCTCCTGGCATTACAGCAACATTATGCTCTCGCAGAAGTTTCCATGCGAAATCATAACAAGACAGGTTGGTATCTTTAATATTGATTAAGATGAACATTCCAGCGGATGGCATGAATGGTTTAACTTTGGTGACATTCCGTAGCATTTTACATATTAATTTCGCACGCCTGTGGTAAGCAACACGCATTTTTGAAGCCGTTTTAGATGGCTTTGATAGTGCATATGCTGTCATATCTGCAATAAAAGGTTGATTGCCAAACAGCATTGTTTCTGACAAGGGGAGTGCCTTGGTACAAAATTCCTCGGGTCCAATGGCCCATCCAGATCTGAAGCCCGGGGCGGCGTGACTTTTTGAAATTGACGAAACTGAAACCGTGCGGTTTGCCAAATTTTCGATTGACATGGGAGAAATAAAATTACCAGCGAATATAAGTTCTTCATAGACTTCGTCAGAAACTACCCAAAGGTTATGTTTGACGCATATGTCAGCTATCTTAAGAAAATCTTTTCGAGTTAGAATACTCCCCGTTGGATTGTGCGGACTGTTAAGAAGAATCACTCGAGATTTTTTTGTAATTGCTTTTTCTAAATCGTTAGGGTCAATTACAAAATTAGATGATTGTCTTAGGGGTATTGTCACCATCTCTGCTCCAGACGCTCTTATTATGCCCTCGTAGGTAGCATATAATGGGTCCCCTACCAGAACTTCATCTCCTGCTTCGGCTAGCGACCTGATTGTTGCATAAAGCGCCGTTTGCGTACCTGGAAAACACAGAATATTTTTTTCAGTGATGGTTTTCAGAGAAATTTTATTATACTTGTTTTTTATTTGTGTGAGCAAGTGTTGCTCTCCTCGACCATTTGAGTATTTTGTTCTTCCTGATCGTATTGATCGTATGCACTCCTCTAATAGGTCGTCTGAGGGAGGGATATCCGGCTCTCCAATCGTAAGCTCAATTACGTCAATTCCTGCGAGAACTAGCCTTCTAGCTTCATTATGCAGCTCCCATTTCTCAGATCCAAGTCTTTGTAAATTTTTGGTAACTGACGAAAATTTCATTTAGTATCCTTTTTAAGTCTTATAATGAGCAATCCCAGCAGTAGCTCTTACTTATATTGCAATTAAAAATTATATTGAATGCAATTTACCACTACTATTATAATTTCTGTATGTTTTATAATTTTTCAAATGCTATTGTTCGATTTCCAAGTAAAAGCGTTGTTAATGGACTGAGTAAAAATGGTTTGAAGCCTGATTTTTATGCTTTGCGAAATGAGCATCGTAAATATGTGGAGAAACTCGCAAAGCTTGGGTTGAAAATGCATGTGCTTAACCCTTTGGAAGCATTCCCTGATTCGGTTTTTATTGAGGATCCAGCTTTAACGTTTGAGGATGGAGCAATCTTGCTAAGACCTGGAGCTCAAAGTCGACAGGGAGAGCAAGACGAATTAAGACCTACTTTACACAAAATGTTTCAAAGGGTTTTAGAGTTGCAACGTGGCACTGCGGACGGTGGTGATGTTTTAAGGCTCCAAAATGAATTTCTGATTGGTTTGTCAAGCAGGACTAATAATTTAGGAGCAGAGGATTTGCAGGCACTCCTTTTAAGGTTTGGTCTCAAAAGTAGGATCGTCAATACCCCTACTGGTATATTGCATCTGAAATCTGATTGCTCAGTCCTTGATGAAGAAACTGTATTCGCAACGCCACAAATAAAAGCTTCAAAAGTATTTAGTGACTATAGAATAATTGTTACGCCGGAGGACGAGCCCGCTGCGGCAAACTTGCTAAGGATAAATGATAAAATTATCTTACCTGACAGATGTCCTAGAACTGCTGAATTACTATCAAAACATTACTCCGTTGAAATTGTAAAAGTATCGGAAGTTTCTAAGCTCGATGCTGGGTTGTCCTGCATGAGTCTCAGGTGGTAATTTTTGCGTTACTTTTCTGAAGCCCGATTACGGTTTACGATTTTATCCAAGGACTTGATACCGCTTGCAGCGAGGAGTGTCAAAAAAACGTAGAGTAGTGCAGCAGTGTTAAACGGTTCGAAGGCAAGGAAACTTTGTGCCTGGAATTCTCGCATCCTTTGAGTAATATCGCGGATGGACAATATTGAGAGAAGAGAAGTATCCTTAAGCATCGCGATAAACTCGTTTCCAAGAGCCGGTAAAACTATTGCAATTGCTTGCGGAATAATTACAAAGCGGGCCACATGATGCTCTCGTAAACCAAGGGTTCTTGCAGCTTCGATTTGTCCCTTGGGAATAGCTTCGATACCAGCTCTAAAAATTTCTGCCATATATGCTGAATAGCCTACCGATATAGCAATAATACCCCGAGTTAGCATTTCCATATCCATAAAACCTCCAGAAACATTTTTAAGCGCTCCCGCTAAAGGAAGGCCAATATACAAAATTATTACGATCATTGGAATTCCGCGGATTGTATCAACAAAAAAATCCGAAAAAACAGCTAATGGATGCAAATTTGAAATTGCGCCTATGGCTACAAATAGAAGTAATAAGGATCCTATAGCAATAGCGGTGACCCCAGTATATTTTTGTTTCTTTGGAAGATAACTTGTCTCCCATATAACTGTACGCTCAAAAATCTCACTCTTTGGTAAAATTAAGGCAGAAATTGACTCTTTATCTAGTAATGAAATTCCTTGCTCCAAACTTCTAAGCGATCTTATTTTAAATGGTTTTTCTGGAGGATTATCTAAAAAATCGCCATAGCGAACCGTATCAGTGACCCATTGGGGAGTACCTGAAATTACTCCTATCTTTCCGTTAACATCTCCTACTAATCCAACCTCCTTGTGATCTTGAGAAAGGCATAAAACTCCAATAAGAA
>MDSV01112292.1_pt1 | contig 10088 bp, 5 predicted proteins | sample 810851 | NCBI WGS metagenome assembly MDSV01 (sample SAMN05326640, study PRJNA326480) | marine metagenome | isolation source: seawater | place: Atlantic Ocean: North East | collected 2012
AACGGTAACGACTTCTTGTTGACATTCTTCTACCGCAGGGTGGGTGTAGCCTCAGCCAACGAGCCTTTCAACAAGTGGCAGACGCATGTGGTACTCGATGGACAAGAGATCACACCAGCACTAGGGCAGGCAACCGCTCAGAGTGGTACCCCATTGTTTGTAGACAAATACGGGAACATCGTGCCAGAGGACGAACTACCCGTGGTCTTGAACGATAACCTCGTTTTCCAAAAGTATAACCTTGATGATCTCTCTTCTCCCAATGTCTCTCAACCAGCGAAGGCTAAGGGAGGATTGGTTGAATTACCTTATTTGAGTGACGAGGCGGGCCAGAATTTTGCTCCTGTGATTGCGTCACAGACGCTCACATTAAACCGTGACGAACTGGAAAACATAGGCGCCAATTCATCAATTCGGATGACGTTCACGGCGGACCTTGGTGGTGGCGTTTCTGAGGCTACCACCCTCAAAACTACGACCGCCGCTCGCGGCTACGTCGGGTTTGTCAATTCAGGGGACGTCGAGTCTGGGGACGTGGTATCCGTCAAATTGCAGGAGGATGGTACCTCTGGGACCGATGCTGCTGTGTTCACGACAGCTGCGTTACCTGCGGATGCCTCGGCAGCGCAAATCGTTACGTCTCTGAATAGCGCGAATGCCGTGGTCGGAGTGTCAAGCGTAGAGGATCTCATATCAACCGACGTCCTTGAATTTGTCGTTACCTCAGCAGATGGTCAGGAATACACGTTTAACAACGTAGCGACCTATGCCGTTGACGGAACGACACCGGCAACATTGACCTCTCTCGGTGACGCAGAAACTCTTACGGACGTTGTGGCTGGACTGACAGGACCGGCCGTCTCTCCATTTACACTATCAGCGACAGAAAACGGTATCGTGGTATCGCAAGACCGGCCCAGCATGACCCTGTCGGTTACAGGGATGGATGACCTCAGCTACACGACTAGTGGCGAGACACCGAGCGTGATTAGTCTGGAGTTTACTACTCAAGCGGGCGACAGTTTTGCCTATTCGGTCAATGCAGACGATCTGGAGGCACTTGAAGCGAGTCCGGTCTCCTGGACCAGCGGAACCGACGTCGCTCCACTGACTGATCGCATTACATTAGCCGGCCATGGTTACACTACCGGCGATCAGGTGACCTACAGCGCGACGACCGCCGATACGGGTCTCACAGCCGATACTTATTACGTCATTGTGGTTGACGCAAACACGATTCAACTGGCCGCATCATCGACTGATGCGACAGCTGGCACAGCCGTCGCACTCACTGGCGATGGTGTGGGTGAACAGATTGTTGGAGTCGCGTCAGACGATGTGGACCTAGCGACGCTTGTCAGTTATCTCAACGCTAACCCGGCCACCGATTCAAATCTCGTATTCGCGACTAACACAGCGGGCACCAAACTCATTGTCACCAATGGTGTGTCGGGTGACGACAGATTTGACGAAACCAACTCGTTTAAGGTTGGATTTTCGACCTCTCATTCGGTGGACGAGACATCCACGTTCGCGATGACAAATGCGGGCGCGTCCCTAGCGGATGGAGACTCGGGCTTCAGCACTACCCAACAATTTACCCTAAAGCTTGGCACTAGGAACTCGATCGCATCTGGGGACGTCGCACTGACCGAAAATATCTCCTCGGTAAGCAGTACGGCACTAACAGCAACCGCAACCGGCCTAACGAACACGGAATATTCTTTTGAGTTGGAGCAGGATTCGAGCGGCAATACCCTGAACGCTAATCTGATAAAAGTGACTCGTGCTGATGGCACGAACTTTAAAGTAGCGCTTGGCGGCGACCACTCTCTTAGCGGGGACGCGGCGCTTCACGAGCATATATCAGCAAATTCAAACCAGCTAACGACCTCCTACTCAGCGTCAACGACCAATGGGTCGGTATTGGGATCGACCCCAACCACAGCGGAGATCGTAGAGGCCCTGAATAATTCGGCAGCAGGGACAGGGTATCGAATCTCTGCCTCCGCTACTGATGCGTTTCAGTTCGTGGTGAGTCGGGTCGACGGGACAGATTTCACGGTCACCGTGGATGAAGAGCCGTCAGGTCTGAGTACTGGTCAGAACTTATTGAGCGGTGTCGTTTCTGACGTCGTTACCGCGCTTTCCGCGGGCGACGTGACTCAAATCTCAACCAATGGTGAAGAGGCATACGATCTGTCACAGGCTTTCGAGCTGACGATCGACGAGGATCCCAATGACGCCAACGCCACCGATGCGATCATGGTCGATCTGTCAACGATGACCCGCGCTGAGAATTCTGCACTGTCAGGAGAGGAAGTCGCGGCGCTTATGACACAGGAGATCAACCGACAGTTCGGTGATCAACGTTACTTTAACGTCAGTTCCGATGCGAATCGCCAAATCCGTGTGCTATTTGATGCAGATGGTGACGATGTGACCGGGACCGAGGAAACGTCAACCCCGTTACAGGTGGTTGATGTATTTATTCCTGCGAGTACTCAGTATACAGAGGAATCATTGGCGGCGGAGATAACAAGCCAGCTCCGCGCAGCAACAAATACGCACATCTCGGTAGAGTATAGCCGAGCGTCTAAGGGCTTCGTCTTCTCACCTGAGGATGACTCAAGTAAGCTCCGTATCACAAACGTACCGGCGGAGGCTTCACTTACAGGAAGCTTGGTACCGAATACATTATTCGGCCTGACGACCCAATCATCTGACTTTACGATTGACTCTAGAGGCCGGTACCCGGCTGAGGTTATTCCAAATGGTTCTGAGCAGCTTTCAAGAGACTCGGGCCAGCAGCGGTATGGTGTTTTGGTTGAGTTTCTTCCCAATACGGAAGAGGGAGGAGTTGGTGGAACCTTTACGATCGCGAGTGGCCAGACGGGTGACACGTCTGCGATTCGAATCACAAACGTTTCTGATGATGCTAAAACGTTGTTTGGCTTTGATTCCGATAATCCATCGGCCGTACTTGAGGTAGTTGCAGAGGAGGGTTCAACGGCTGTTCGAGGCGTAGAGTCGACTGCCGCGAAGGTGTTTGGTAAGCCTGTGAGTATCGACCCGGACGAGACGTTTTTCATCGACGATCTATCTAACCAATTCACGGTAACGGTCGACAGTGTGACGGAAACCTTCCGTCTGCCTGTTGGAAACTACAACCTGAATAGTTTCAAGACAGCACTCCAAAACAGAATCAATGCCATGCAGGACAACCGTGGAAATTCAATATCTGGTGTCGTGGTCGATTTTGACCAGACGAATGAGATATTCACATTCACCTCCGGGACAAGCGGAGACTCGTCATTCTTCCAGGTATCGGGCTCATCCCGCTATGGTCTGGAGGGAATTGATTCGAGCGTTGGCCAGACGTCGACGTATCGACCACCAGTCACGGAACAGACAGCTAATGGCAGACCAATCTACGTCACGAAGGACGAGAATGGGGTGTTCCGTGAGTACAGTACCGACGTGACCTCAGGTCTTTCAGAGTTACCTGGAAGCCGCGAATTTACAAATGATCCAGAGTTTCGACCCCTGTTCTTGGATAAAGGCGAGTTGACCTTTGATACGGCCGGTAATCTCATCTCTCCACTAGGTGGTATATCGCTCGATAACGTCGTGATCGGTGGCTCGGGTAATACGCTCAATATTGACATCGACTACGCCGGATCTACCCAGTTCTCGGGTGATTTCTCTGTGAACTCGCAGAGCCAGAATGGTCAGCCGAATGGTTCCTTGGTCGCGGTAGACATCGCAGATGATGGCTTGGTAACAGCTTCGTACTCGAATGGTACCCAGGATCTAAAAGGAAAAATTGTTTTGTCCACTTTCTCGACACCCAACGGGCTACGTCAGTTAGGAGACTCAACCTTCCTCGAGTCCAATGAATCTGGGCGTCCGACACTCGGTGAGCCCGGTGGCGCTGGATTTGGCACGATCCGTGCAGGTGCAAGGGAAAGGGCTAATGTCGATTTGACGTCAGAGCTGGTTGACCTGATTACCGCACAGCGAAATTTCCAGGCTAACGCAAAAGCGATCGAGACCTCATCGACCTTGACCTCGACCATTATCAACATCAGGAGCTAATAGCGAGAGATAGCGGAGATTTATTATGGATCGTTTGGTATTTACAGCGAATATGGCGATGTCGGAGTACCGACTTGACCGACAGAATATGACGCATGAACTTGCGAACGTATCTACGCCAGGTTTCAAGAAGGCATTCCAGCTCGCGAACCGCGCGATCCGTACCGAGGGCGATGGCTTCGACACAAGATACCTCCCTCGCGCTGTCACGTCGCCACTTATCGACTTGGCGCATGGACCGAGGATCGTGACGAATAAGGCACTCGATGTCGCGCTGGATAACAAAACTGTTCTGCCAGTGTTGGCGGACAATGGAGAGATCGCATGGACTCGACGCGGTGACATGAAGCTCGATCCCGAGGGGTTCCTCAGGACACAAGAGGGACACCTGGTCCTAGATGACTCGCTTAAGCCGATACAACTCCCGCAAGGCAGCGTTACATACCAGATCAATTCTGACGGGAGGATTACCGGTTTTGATCCGATGTTCCCTTCCGATGGATTCGAAATACTCTCGGTTCTAGGTATCCAAGACGCTACAAATGTTGACCTCGCTCGACGGGAGGATGGCCTCTTTAAGCCAATAACAAACACTCAAGATTATCAAGTTTTTGAGCCGGGGACGGGTGTCGCATCGTTAACACCTGGGGCTATCGAAGGTTCGAACGTAAGCCCAGTGCACACCTTGGTCAAGTTCATCGATCACATGCGTTCCTTTGAGATGCAGACCAAGATTATCCGAGAAATGAAAGATAACGACACCAGCGGCGAAAGCATGCTGAGGTTGTCATAGGAGACACTAAATGGAAGCCTCACTTTGGGTAAGTAAAACCGGACTCGATGCGCAACAGATGCGCATGAGTGTCATATCGAACAACCTCGCCAACGTGAATACCGTCGGTTTCAAAAAAGATCGAGCGGTTTTCGAGGACCTGTTGTACCAGAACATTCGCCAGGCTGGAGGTTCGACTGGTGGAGATAATATTTCTCCCACAGGTCTCATGATTGGTACTGGTGTGAGGATTGTTTCCACCGAGAAAAATTACAACCAGGGATCGATGATTCAGACTAAGAACGCGTTGGATTTTGCGATTCAAGGCGAGGGCATGTTTCAGGTACTGCAACCGGATGGAACGATGTCATATACCCGTGACGGTTCATTTAAATTATCGGTCGACCGAGAGTTAGTTACCGCAAATGGTATGCCTATCCAACCATCGATAGTAATCCCAGCCAATGCCGAGTCCATCAGCGTCGGAGAGGACGGGACGGTAACGATCCAGCCATACGGGAACGCTGCCGAGGAAGTCATTGGCCAGATGCAGCTGACGCGGTTTGTCAACTATGCGGGCCTCGAGCCCATGGGCAAGAACCTTTACAGAGAAACATCCGCATCGGGGACGCCTACCGTTACTAACCCGGACACCGACGGCGCTGGCCGAATTTCCCAGGGCTCACTGGAAGCGGCCAACGTTAACGTTGTGGAGGAGATGGTGAATATGATCGAAACCCAGCGTGCGTACGAGATCAACTCGAAGGCTATCTCTTCGGTCGATTCAATGCTCCGATTCCTTAACCAGAACCTCTAAGGGGCTGATCGATGCGTTTGTTTAACATCATATTTCTACTACTACTTTTGACGGGTTGCGCCGCACAGAAGGTTGCGGGTCCGTCGCCAGAGTATGCGCCGGTGATCCCTCAGCCTCGGGTAGCGTCTTCTATTCCGACGGGCTCAATTTTCAGTCGCTCCAACGCTGACAGTTGGTTTGGTGAGAAGAAGAGTTACCAGGTCGGCGACGTAATCATGGTGATGCTAGACGAGTCAATGGACGCCGATGCAACAGCCAGCAACAAGGCGTCTAAGAAAACTAAGAATGACGTGTTCTCGCCTTTGCAGATAGCGAAGTGGGGCAGCCCCGGCGGCTTCTTGTCTAAGGATCTTCAGGAAGAGAACGAGATTAGTTCTGAGGGTTCAGGGGTCCTGGACCAGAGCGCGACGTTCAAGGGAACTATGACCGCACAGGTTGTCGAGGTCTACCCCAACGGAAATCTGCTTATCCGCGGTGAAAAGATCGTCAATTTCTCAACAGGATCAGAGGTGATCCAGGTGAAGGGAATCATTCGGCCCGGTGACGTTCAACCTGATAACTCAGTGCAATCGAAGCGGATAGCGAGTGCGCAGATTACATACAAGGGTGTGGGGTCTAGCGCAAACGCTCAGCGCACTCCTTGGGGCACTAATTTATTGTTTAGTCTGTGGCCGTTTTAAAGGGGAATATCATGCGCTGGTTACTAGTGAGTCTGTTAATAATAGCTAACTCTACCCTTGCAGATCGCATCAAGGATCTGACCAATGTCGCGGGGGTTCGATCTAACCAGTTAATTGGTTATGGCCTTGTCATTGGGCTGAATGGAACTGGTGACGGCGGTAATGTGCCATTCACGGGACAGTCCCTCCGTTCGGTATTGAGCCGGCTCGGAGTAAATGTAGACGGTGTTATCTCAGATTTTGATGTTGCCGGTGTTCAGGCGACGAGCATTAAAGCGGCTAACGTCGCGGCGGTAATGGTTACCGCAGATCTGCCTCCGTTCGCTAAGCCGGGGCAAAGAATTGATGTAAACGTATCAACCATCGGGTCCGCCGAGTCTCTTAGGGGCGGGACGCTGATTTTGACCCGCTTGCGGGGTGTAGATGGTGAGGTTTACGCGGTGTCTCAGGGCGCATTGACCTCAACGGGCGTTGAGGTCAATGGTGCTGGCGACGAGGTTGTTATCGGTGTACCCACAGCAGGACGAATCCCGAATGGCGCCTCCGTGGAGCGTATGGTGGAGTCCCCCTTCAATCGGTCTCAGCACATTGTCTTAAACGTAAGAGACGGCGACTTCACGACGGCCAAAGAAATCGTCGACAAGGTGAATACTGTTTTCGGCGACGAAACAGCGAAGGCACTTGATGGCGTATCCATCGCGATCCGCGCACCGGAGGACCCAAACTCTCGGGTGTCGTTCCTGTCATTAATTGAGAACTTAGACGTCAATCCAGGAGAGCCTGCAGCAAAGGTCGTGATTAATAGCCGTACCGGGACGGTTGTGATAAGTCGAAATGTCAGAGTGACGGCTGCTGCTGTTACACATGGCCCGATCACAGTAACTGTATCCGCGACCAATGAGGTGAGCCAAGCTAACCCGTTCGCGGCTCAGGGGCAGACGATGGCCCTTCAGAATGCCGAGCTTGGAATTAGCGAGCCTAACAACAAGATGTTTCTATTCAAGCCTGGAATTGATTTGAAGGAAATCGTTGATGCGGTCAACCAGACTGGGGCAACGCCGTCTTCGTTGATTTCCATTTTGGAGGCACTAAAGTCTTCCGGGAGTCTTCGGGCCGAGCTGGTGGTGATCTAATGACTGACGCGATCGGACCAAAATCAGCTTACGACTTCGCGGGCCTTGGCGAGCTCAAGGCAAAGGCCGCGGATGATGCGTCGAATGACGCCGCGATTAAGAAGTCCGCCCAGCAGTTCGAGGCGATGTTCCTTCAGATGATGATGAAGTCGATGCGCGCGACCATTGAAAAGGGTGGCCTTTTTGAGTCGCAGGCGTCTGAAACCTTCGAGCAGATGTATGACCAACAGATCGTCATGGCGATGTCGGAGCGTGGATCTACTGGGCTGGCCCAGATGGTCGAGCGGTTCATTCGTCAGTCGCAGGGTCAGGGTCAGGATCAAGAAAATAGTGATCAAAAATTTTTGGTTAATGGTCGGACACCTGATTCATTACCCCTAGACGTTAAATCGGACAGATTCCAGCTTCCTGAAGGGGCAACACAACAATATTTATTGAACCGAGGCCGTTTCCATATCGGCGGAGGTGACTGATGGCAGATTTACTGGGTATCGGCTCAAGCGGTATTGGTGTAGCGCAACAGGCTTTATCTACCGTTTCCAATAATATCGCAAACCTTAGTACAGACGGGTACAGCCGCCAGACGACTGAAATTCGTCAGGCGCAGCCAAAAGATGTTGGTAACGGGTATATAGGAACCGGTGCTTACTTCGACGGTGTCGCTCGGCAATACGACAGTTTTTTGGAGTCGTCACTGCAGCAGGCAACCTCGGACCTTGAATCGCAGGGCGCCGCTGTTGAGTATGCGAACCGACTACTGGATTTACTCGGTGATGAGAAAATAGGGTTGACCACGGCACTGAATAAGTTTTTTTCTTCGGGAAAGTCGCTCTCGACCGACCCCGCTTCTCCAGCCCTGCGCGGGATAATGCTTCGCGAATCTGAGGCACTAGCGACCCGATTCAATGGGCTCGCAAGCCAGTTGGATGATCTCGGAGATCAATCACTGTCCGCCCTTGAGGCGGATGTCAGATCAGTTAACTCGCTCGCGGAGCAGATCGCTGAAGTCAACCGGCAGATGCTGAAAAAAAGTTCTGAAAGGGATCAGGCGCCTGAGTTACTTGACCGCCGTGATCAGTTGCTCCGCGACCTCTCTGAATATGTCCAAATAAGAACCTCATTTGACAAACGGGGCTCGGTTACGGTTTCCCTGTCTGAGTCTTCGACGAAGGGAAGGATCGTTTCCGGAATTAAATCTTCTACGCTGGCTATCGACCCCGTCGCCAACGATCGGGGCCGTCTGGAGTACAAGCTACAGGGTGAGCTCAGCAATGAGCCCTTAACAGGTTTGCCCAGCGGAAGCGTCGCCGGTTACGCGCGTTTTTATTCTGAGACCCTGGTTAATGTCACCGGGGAGTTGGATACCTTAGCTAATGTACTGATTGATGAAGTGAACGCGATTCAGGTAACTGGGCTAGACGGTGAAGGAAACCTTGGCGAGGACTACTTCCAGGTCGTTCCGAGCTTTGACGTCGACCGTGGCGCATCCTCGGGAGATTACGAGGTTCAGGTTGTGGTTAATGATCCTGAGGATTATGTGGCGAGCCAGGTCGCCGTTCTATACGACGGTTCGCGCGGCCTCTGGTACGCGACTGACAGCGATGGAACCACAAAGTTTTCAAATCAACAGGGTCTGTTGAAACTGAACGACCTGACGATCCAGGTGACCGGTAACGTAAACGTTGGGGATCAGTTTACTTTGACTCCGGACACCGGGGCCGCACAAGGGATCCAGCTGGCGCTCGATGATGGTATAAAGATAGCGGCATCCTCGCTATTCCGGGTAACACCCTCGGCGACAAATAGTGGAACGTTCGATCCAAAAGCCTCCTTTTCGATCACTGAGTTACCCAGTGGCGCCAGGTTTGACTTAAGTGATTTGGAGACCGGCCGGCCGCTCGCGGTAACCTCATCGCAGGTGACCCCCGTAACCGTAATACCTGCCGGAAAATCAGGCATTGACTTATTATTCGACCCGGAGTCGGGATCTGATAACGCCCTGCAAATCATGACGACTGATGGTCGGCATCTCATAGGCTCTGGAGCTTTGGGATCGCTGGAGTCAATGGTCAACAGCCTGCCCCAATTTCACTCGAACGCCACCTACAGCGATACGTATCTGAATCAGACTGGTCTGGCAGGTTACAAAGATTTTGATTTGCTCTACGGGGCGAGAGCGGAGGCGGTCGAAGTAACCGACCTATTACCGCTGCATAGTTTATTCTTTGAGGCACCATTCGGTACTGATTTTGGTGGCGGTGGCCTCGATTTCACGTTAGAGCCAGCGACCGAGTTTGACCGTCTCGGCGTGACCAATTCAGCCTTTGCGGATCCAGCTTTAGGAACGGTCACCGCGGTCAACGATACATTATTCTTGGGGCAGGGCGGCTCGGCTGTTGAATTGGCTACATTGGAGACGAACTATAACGGTCTGGCTCAGACGCTCCGTGTGAGGTTTTCTGATGCTTTGGCAGAGGGAACTGTGTCAGATGAATTGGCGGCCCGGGTCTCAGAGCTCATAACGTTCAATAACGGTTCTGACCTGAAAGACGATCGAAATGTGGTCGCGAAGCGCATTACCACAGAGC
>MDSV01225017.1_pt1 | contig 10088 bp, 6 predicted proteins | sample 810851 | NCBI WGS metagenome assembly MDSV01 (sample SAMN05326640, study PRJNA326480) | marine metagenome | isolation source: seawater | place: Atlantic Ocean: North East | collected 2012
CCTCATGTGAGAGTAGGTCATTGTCAGGCATCTATTTAAAAGAGTCCCTGCATTCGTTTGAGTGCAGGGATTTTTTTATGGAGGGCCGGAAAGTGGGAAGTAATTAATTTGCTTCTGATCGAATGATTTTGAACTCATTGATTGCCATATCTTTTTATCTCTGTATATGCGTATACTTTCTACGCCGTTTGCTTCACATATGGTACTTCACGATGATTGACCTCATTGATTGGTCACGGGCAACCCATCCAGTGTCCCAGCTTCCAGTTATTGCGCTGATTTTAGGTGTTTTGATTATGCTGCAGGCATGTCAACCACTCGCGCAACCCGACACCGGATCAAATTTATCTATGACAAATGTTATAGAAGATCGACCTGAATTCGTCCTTTGGACTGGATTAGAACTTGAGCAAAGGAACGCTCAGCTCAGCAGGACAATTCGGGCAGATGGGTCTTCTAGGGAAACACTGGCTGATTACTTAACCCCAAGCAGGTCGCATCGCTTTCGTTTTATTCGCCGGGACAGGGATGGCGCTCCGGAGCAACACGATAATATAGAGGATTATGTCTACATTCAAAGTGGGCAGGGGGTAATCCTCGTCGGTGGTCAAATGTTAGGGCGCACGGGTGACCTTGGGACCGAAATTATCGGTGGTTCGCGCTATTCTGTGGGGGCGGGTGATGTGCTTCGTATCCCCGCAGGTCTGCCACATGCCTACTTCCCTCGGGCTGGAGAGCATCTAACCTACGTCTTAGTTAGAGTCCCCGCATTCCGAGGCGCAGTAGCGGGGAATCCAGACGGACAGCCCCCAGAGCTCGATCCGCCAGGCTTCGGCTTGTGGCGAGCCGCGGAGTTAGAGCAGCGAAACATGACTATTGTGGAGCGGATGCGCCCCGATGGATCCTCCCGTGCAACTCTTGCAGATTATGGCGCTGGCGGCAGTTCCCACCGACTTCGATTCATTCGGCGAGACCGCGATGGTTGGCCAGAATTGCATGACGATATTATCGACGTTGTTTTTATTCAGAGTGGCCAGGGGGCGGTATTAGTGGGAGGGAAAATGATAGGTGAATCGAACGTGCCTGGTTCCGAGATCGATGGAGGAGTTCAATTTACTATTACTGCTGGTGATGTGCTTCACATCCCTGCAAAAATGCCACATGCATATCTCCCATCCCAGGGTGACCATATTACCTATGTGCTCCTCCGCGTTCCTGGGCTTGGCAATTAAAACAGGCTCAAGGCGAGCAAAATAATTCCAACAATTTGGATTCCTCGAAGAAACCACACTATCACATGAGTCTGGTGAGTTAGCTTGCAGCGCTTGCACTTAGGAAAACCGCTCGGGCGATAGATAAATCCTGGACTGCTACTCCAGTAAGGTCAGTTACTGTAATTTCAGAGGTGTTTTTTCTAGTGATTGTATTGGAGTCGATGACCTCGCCTAGTTCAACCACATCGTCACGACTTAGTTCATTAGAATTGACAGCCCGATAGACTTCTCCACGGGTTCGAGATTGAGAAAGGCTGTCTACAGCGACTAACGAGGCCCTGCTTAATAAAGCTGCGTCCAACTCCTGTTTGTTAGCCGTGTCCGCTCCAACAGCTGTTATATGGGTCCCGGGTTGTACCCAGTCAAATTGGATCAGAGGTTTGGTTGAGGGAGTTGTTGTTACGATTAGGTTGGATTGCTGACAGAGTGCTTCGGGGCTAGCCATCTTTTGAGTGTTAAAGCCGAGGTTGTTTGCCTTTTTGATAAAGGTTGCAACGTTATTTTCACTGCGCCCCCAGACAACGGCTTTCCTGCATTTGGTTACGGTTTTTAACGCAGTTAATTGCTCAATAGCTTGAATGCCGGTCCCTATGATTCCAATGCATGCGACTCTATTCGGCCCAAGGTGCTTCGCAGCAACTGCTCCTGCGGCTGCGGTTCTGAGGTCGGTTAGATTTCCTTCGTCCAATAAGACAGAAGCGAGCTGACCCGTGGTTTGTTTGAACAAGAGCATAAGTCCCTGGCTTGAGGGAATGCCAAGCTGGGGATTGTTGTAGAAACCGGAGGCAATTTTGATGACATAATAGTCACCTTGTTTGAGGTAACCGTATTTTAAATGTACATCCCCGGGTGGTTTGTCAAAGATGAGTTCTCCTACCGGGGGAATGACCGCACGCTTTCGGGAATAGGCTATAAAAGCTTCTTCCATCGCATGTACAAGATCTATTTCGGCAACGATAGGTTTAATATCATCCCAAGTTAATATGGTGGGAATCACAAAAGCACCGAACGTAATTTTTCAATACCAATATTTGCACCACATATCAAAATAGCGACTTTTTTTCCTAGGTAGTTTTCTTGTACCTTAAGGAAAGCTGCTACTGCCACGCCTGCAGCCCCCTCAATCAACATATGGTGTTGATTCATCACCGTCAGCATCGCTGCTTTGATTTCCTCTTCTTCAACCAGAATGGATTGATCGACGTGGGTGCAGCACAAGTCAAGGGTTATGGCTCCTTCTTCGACTCCTCCAGCAGTAGCATCAGAAAGAGTGGGGTAGCAGGGAACATCGATAGTCTTCTTTGCTTTCATGCAGGCATGCATAGCTGGCGATTGACTTGGTGAGCAAGCAACTATTTTAGTTCGGGGAGACGCTTCTTTTAAGTATGCGCCAATACCGGATATAAGCCCACCGCCTCCGACGGAAACGAATACTGCATCAAGGCTGCCCAATTGTTGAAGAAGTTCGAGGCCAATGGTTCCTTGCCCGGCAATGACGTCTAGGTCGTTGTAGGGAGAAATATAGACTTTACCGGAATGTTCAGCATCTTTTCGAGCGGTTGATTCTGTAATAACGCAGTCATCCCCGACGAATTTTAACTCGGCACCTTCTAATTCAATTGCTTGAACTTTTGAAGGATCGGCATATTCTGGAACATAAACTGTAGATTGAACCCCTAGTTTCTTAGCCCCTGAAGCAACGCCCAACCCATGATTGCCGCTTGACGCAGTAATTACGCCAAGTGCTTTTTCTTCATCGGTCAAACTAGACAATTTGTTGATGGCTCCGCGTGCTTTGAATGAGCCCGTGACTTGAAAATTCTCTAACTTGAGAAAGACTTCTGCGCCAGTTTCGTTGCTTAAAAAAGGTGAGTGCTCAGCAGGGGTCAACCGCAAGTACTCGCGGACCACCTTTTCAGCGCTGAGAATCGAATCATACAATTTCATTCCAACTCCTCGGCAATAAAAACGCTCATTGGGCTCTTTTTCGTGAGATTATTTGCCGGTAAGCAGTAAGACTAAACCTTGGAATTCACACGAAGTCAATGCGTTCAAGGAGATCAGAGTAAATTGACCCGGATCTGCCGAGAAGTCAGAGCTAATAGAGATGGGTGCGAAGGGTCGATTGTTTCCAGTTATCAATTCAAGTAATTGGACACTAATTAGGATTAGAGATACTGTTTGCGCTGCCTGATACGCAGCGCGCATCTTAAGCAAAAACCGTTTGGCTTCATTTCTGCGCGGACTAATAGCCAAAGGAACATCAGTAATTCATAGGTAAATGGGATGAAGCGAATTAGTTTGGAGGGCCCTAGTCCTCATTTTATTGGTTGTTGGAATATAGAACAGAATGTGTTGTGTGATGACATAGTTGATTTTTTTGAATCACATCAAGAAAAACAGGAGCCCGGTCAATCAGCTGGCGCCGTAAATCTTGAGGCAAAAAACTCAACAGATATTACTGTACATCCCCGCGACCTAAAAACAGAAGAGTATCAAGTTGTTAAAAATTACATAGACACGTTGTTCGCTTGTTATAAAGATTATACTGAGCAGTTTCCTTTTCTTGGAACAATAATGCCCAGTGCAGATGTGGGTTCTTTTAATATTCAAAAGTATCTGCCAGGTGGTCATTTTAAATTGCCACATTCGGAACGCACGTCGATTGTAAATTCCTTCCGAGTTCTTGCGTGGATGAGCTATCTAAATGATGTCGAAGATGGAGGCGCAACAACATTTACCCATCAAAATATGGAAGTAACGCCGCGGAAGGGAAAGACATTGATATGGCCTGCCGAATGGACTCATGCTCATCTGGGCAATATTGTGAATTCGGGAGAGAAATACATCATCACAGGTTGGATGCATTTTCCTCACGAAGTCAGATAAGTTTTATGAAACCTCTTTTTCCCAGCAACATAGACCCTGGACTTTGAAAAAATCCCTCGCTATTCTGATTAACGCATAAGGCTGTTTAGCGTGTTAATGTAAAAAGAATGGATGATTCGAATTTAAAAAATATTGTGGTACTAGGTGGTGGAACTGCGGGTTGGATGACCGCTAGTCTGTTACAAAAACAGTGGCAGCATCTCGGTATAAAAATCACAGTCGTTGAATCACCTGATATTGGTATCATCGGCGTAGGCGAAGGGTCTACCCCGCTGCTTAAAGTATTTTTCGATTCGCTTGAGATAAGTGAATCTGAATGGATGCCTGAGTGTAATGCAACCTATAAAAATGGAATTAGTTTTAATAATTGGTCTACAGTTTCTGGCTATGAAAGCTATTTTCATCCATTCCCCTGTAGTTTAGATTTTGCAACATTTGGATTGCTCTATAAATACGCAGCTCTGCGCAGGAAGGGGCTTGATGTCTTAGCACACCCCAATCGCTTTTCTTTAATGGCAGGTTTAACGGAAAAAAAATTAGCCCCAATTCCATCAGAAAATTTTCCTTTTCATTTCCAGTATGGCTATCACTTTGATTCGGTCTTGATTGGAAATTTTTTACGAAGGAGAGCAAAAGAAATTGGAGTCGAGCATATTGAGGCTACAGTCCAAGATGTAGAACAAAATTCGAATGGGGATATTAAGTCCTTAAAGCTTAACAATAATCAAACCTTGTCGGGTGATTTTTTTATAGATTGTTCGGGCTTTGCTTCGGTCCTTTTACAAAAAACTCTGAAGGTACCTTTTCTGAATTTTGCAGAAAACTTGTTCAATGATTCTGCTATTGCAATGCCAACGGAAATTGAGCCCAATATTCCATCGGAAACAGTTTCGACAGCGTTGACCAATGGCTGGGCTTGGAAAATTCCGCTGACCAATCGTTTTGGTAATGGGTATGTTTATAGTTCGAAATATTGCAGTCCAGATGAAGCGGAGACAGAGCTTAGAGCTCATTTGGGAGTTTTGGATAGCGACATTGAAGCGCGTCATTTAAAAATGAAGGTCGGAAGAGCGGAGGAATCTTGGCGCAACAATTGTGTGGCAGTGGGTCTTTCTCAAGGATTTATAGAGCCATTGGAAGCGACAGCTCTCCAATTCGTCTACGCTACGGTTGATGAATTTGCAAAAGCATTTGAGCAAGGTGAGTTTACTCCTCAATATAGGCAAGAGTTTAATAATCGAATGAACAAGAACTTCGAAGGAATTCGTGACTATATCGTTTTGCATTACAAGACTAACTCACGAAGTGATAGCCAGTATTGGATTGATAACCGAGAAAACCAGAATCTCTCCAATAATTTAAAAGAAATGCTTAACTGTTGGTATGGCGTTGAAGATATCGAAGCTGCGTTAACGCGACTCGATATCGGGACCTATTATTCACAAAGGTCTTGGGCTTGCTTATTGGCAGGTGTAGGAACTTTTCCACGCGAGGAAAACTTAATTTCTGCAGATTTGGAGAACGCCCAATCCCTGCAAGATGACTTGAAATACGTCGATAATTTTATTGAAGGTTGTTCTCTGAATTTTGAACCCCATGAAAATATGTTAACAAGCAAAACTCCTTAGTTTATAAGCGCGATATCTTTTACTAGTTTTGTGGGCAGCACCTCGTCTCAAGGCGGGCAGGACATTAGGCTTTTTTCCGCATCAGGCCTTAAGGGGAATCTGTCAGAGGCGGTCGGCAGTTTTCAATCAGATCCGTTTCTAATGCCAGCAAAGCAGTCATTACGTTAAAACTATTCCCCCCATTGTTTTGCATGAGTCTTTTACCCTTGAGAAGAACGGCGCATTCAGAGTAGTTTCGTTACATATAGCGTTACAAATAGTAGCACTATGTAACCGATATTTAACGCAATTTCAAATGTTACTAATATGTTACTAATTGTGCCTATTAGCGCTTGACTGTGGTCTGCACGGGTGTTCTTATCCAATCTGGATAAGTAGATTAGTTCAGCGTTATAGGTCCCTTTGAGTGTTAACCTTTAAAGGATTCAAGGCCAAAAGATGCCGGTCTAAAAATTCTTTCCTAGCTGCATTTCACATTCTGCAGCATCGATGCTAAAAACAAGAAAATGAAGTACATGAAGTACTAGGAAGAAAATCAAGAGAGAGGAGTTTTTTATGCAAATTAACCCTAAAACCGGTCAACCTGGTTTTAAAAGAAAAATGCTCTGCACGGCGATTTCGTTATCGCTACTGCCCTTGGCAGGCACGGCATTTTCTCAAGATGAAGTAGTCGAGGAAGTTATTGTAACTGGCTCATTCATCCGGCGTACCGAAGGCTTTCGGTCCGCATCGCCCCTGACGCAGCTTACCCTTGAGGATATCGCCGCTGAAGGAACACCTAATATGGGTGACATCGTTCACAACCTTAGTTTCAACCAAGGTTCGTCGATTTCGTCCAATATCACGCCGGGTTCCGGTGCAAGTGAAACAGCGATTAATCTTCGAGGCCTTGGCCAAGGCGCTACACTCGATCTAGTTGATGGTAAGCGTGTAATTGACGGCAACGTAAATGCAATGCTTCCTCAGATCGCTATTCAACGTCTTGATATCGTTGTAGACGGAGCAGCCGCTCTATACGGATCAGAGGCGGTGGCAGGCGTTGTTAACTTCGTACCTATCAAATCGTACGATGGCTTAAAGATTGAGCTTTTCAATCAGGCCACTGAGAGAAATGATAAGTATCAAGAACAGATGTATAGCTTCATCTATGGTACTGATCTTGGCGGTGTTGATTTGGTCGTAGCCGGTCAGTGGAGAGACAATTCTAATCTCCTTTGGATGGACCGAGAGCACTTATACAACGCTGGTTTTAACTTCTCGTCTTCTGGTAACCCCGGTCAGTATGCGGTACCGCAACGTGATGCAAACGGCGTACTAACTGGCGCAACCTCGCGTCAGGGTGACCTAGGTTGTGGCCGCTTATCAGCGATGGAAGACCCGGTTGCCGGCAAGCGACAAAACCGAAACGGTAACTCAGTTAGTGCCGGTAGTACTTGTTACATGGACTTTGGTCAGTGGTGGGAACTTAACCCCGCGAATCAGCAGGGTGTGTTCTATACCAATGCTAACTACGAGGTTAACGATGATCTGAGTTTTAATCTTGGGGTCAATTGGAACAGTTTGACCTACAAGGGTCAGAACTCAGCGGCTAACCCAGGTGGGCGTGTAGACGATCTGCCTATTCTTCGTGGTGAGTTGCCTGGTAACCCGTATCGCGCCATGGATGCCAATGGCAATGCACTATTCGCTCGGGACCTTGATTCCGATACTCTGCCAGACCGAGACGCTTCCGGCACTGTAATACTGGATCCAAACGGTATCCCGTTTAATGAAGATGTTAAGTTCAGTGGTTGGAGACCGTTTGGTAAGTCACAAACACGTCCTTCAGGACTTAATAGCAATGGTAGCTTTCCGGGTTTCTACCGTGAAAGAAGCTATCGAGTCGCTTTCGATGCGAACTTCACCGTGCCCTATCTAGATGGTTGGGATGGTGTATTCTCGGCTATGCATACTGCTGAAACTTTCATGAGTCGTCAGAACAACCAGAGTTTCTCAGCTATTGAGCAAGGTCTGAGCTGTGACACTTTGGGTCCCGTTGATGAATGTTTTAATCCATGGGCGGTCAATCCAGACGTGCTTAGACCTCATACAAACTCTCAGATGATTGCGGATCAAATATTCCCGACTCAAATGTTGAGATCTCGGACAGAATCTAGTTTGTCCGTCTATGACCTCGTACTTAATGGGTTAGTTTCTCCAGGTGGCTTTGAATTGCCTGGTGGTCCAATTGGAATGGCTGTTGGTACTCAACGTCGAAATAATGGCTTTGATTATGTGCCTGCCGCACTCTACCAGAGTGGTGATCTTTACAATGGTCAGCAGGATTTCCCTGCTAATGAAACTCGTAACGTGGATTCGTGGTTTGTCGAGGTAGCACTTCCAGTGCTGGACAATCTTGAAATTACTGCGGCAACCCGTGATGAAAAATATTCAACTGGCCAAAGCTCAACAGACCCTAAGTTTGGTATCACTTGGAGCCCGACAGATTTCTTAACACTTCGTGGCACTAAGGGAACTGCATTCATTGCGCCAAGCTTGAATGACCTGAACGCGCCAGAGCGTTGTAATCTGAGTAACTTGGACGACCCAATGTCCTCGTTCTTCGCATACGCTCGTCGCTGCCAGGCAGGTAACCCCCTGCTGACGCCAGAGACAGCTGATACATTGGCCTTTGGTATTACTATTGAGCCAATCGAGAATCTGCGAATCGATTTGGACTGGAGCCAAACTGAATTCACGGATCGTATCGTGAGTATTGACCCACAACAGTTGTTAGATATTGATTATTACAACTGGTCTCAAGCAACTGGAATCTCTGGTAGAGAGCCGACAGTCGCAGAACTGACATCTTGGGTTAATTCAGGTGCGCAGGACCCACGCATTATTCGTTCAGCAACTGACGCGACGCAGATTTTACGTGTCACGGTTGGTCAGTCCAACGCTGCGGCGAACAACGTAGAAGCCTTTGACCTCAAAGTCAGGTATCAGTTTGATCTCGATGATATTGGCTTGAATGACTTCGGTACTATGACGTTTAATCTTGGTGCTACCCAGATAGATAAGTGGGAATACCAGAAGTTCGTTACTGATCCGATGAGTTCGCCTCTTGGTAAGCGGAACCGTTTCCTTGGAGAAGCACCTCCGTTGCCTGAGCTAAAAGCTAACTTGCGAATCGGTTGGGTGCTGGGCAACCATAGTGCTTCAATCGCTTCACACTACATCGATGAAGTTGAATATGATGGCTACAATTGGGGTAGCTCATTCTTCAACAACTTCCCTTACTTCACTGGTTTTGATATTGGTGAGAGAGATATGTTGCGCGCGTCCACAGTCACGGACATAGCGTACAATTATCGTGGGTTGGATTTCATGGGTACCAACGTAGACTTCACATTAGGTGCTCGTAACGTATTTGACCGATTGCCTCAGCGAGTTAATGACTTCGCTGGTATGGAATCGATTCTGTACGACGCGAGAGGACGATTGCTCTACGGAAGAATCTCAATAGAGTTCTAATATTTCATTAGATCTCTTTTCGAGAACAAATGCGGCTCCTTCGAAAGAAGGGGCCGTTTTTTTTACTGATTATTAAGTATGAAATTTGCTGACAAAATACAGCTCCTGGATGGGCGGTTCTGATGAGACTTCAATGATCAAACCTTTGCCTAGTGGCCAGATTAGATGCATTAAGGAATAGGTTTACTAAGTCAGAGAAAAACTGTCCAGGTATAGATCTGGATAGTTCTTTCGAGGCGATTGATATCACGATTAAAAGCCGTACATGTAGTAAAAACCTGTTTGCCGTTATCTGCTGCGGTGACTGTTGGTTTCAATATACTCCGCGAGTTGGTTCCAAGCTGCTCAAAAACCTCTAATAAATTATTTGGATCCTCATAGAAACAATCAATTACGACGCGTCCAGGTTCAAAAACAACTAGGCCATCTTGCATAGCATCCCATGCTGCTCCCAAGAAAGCATCGTCGTAGACAAATTTAGCATCAAACGGTGATGGGCCGATAAAGCCGATAAACGTCTCACCGTAAAATGTAGGCTTTCGATAGAGTCTACTCTCCGCGCTAACTACTGAAAATTCAACTGGACCATCCGCTAAAAGGTCTGCTTGCAATTCCAGGGTATAGAAACGATCTGCAAATACAGTCGCATCGGTATCGATCTCTGTAGAGTTGGTGATAAAGGTGGCAGTGGTTCCGCCATCAAAAACGGTTATTGTATCGAGGCAGCTTTCTGGAATTTCAGCAAAAGCAGCAATTGGGTCTACTAGACGAAATCGCTCAC
>MDSV01090771.1_pt1 | contig 10087 bp, 10 predicted proteins | sample 810851 | NCBI WGS metagenome assembly MDSV01 (sample SAMN05326640, study PRJNA326480) | marine metagenome | isolation source: seawater | place: Atlantic Ocean: North East | collected 2012
AACGCTGCATCTAATATTTTATTTTTAGTAGTTTTATTTTTACTATTCTTCATTAATCATACCGACCGGTCGGTTTTGTAATTTATAAAATATAGTTAGTATATAAAAATAAAAATTTAAGATCTAACTCTAATAATTCTGCCAGAGTCTAGCGTAATATTTATGGAGGCAAATTTATCGAAATTATAAATGTATCTACAGGTTGAAATTATAGTAACTCCATCATATGAAGCCTTTTTCTTTAAAATTGACTTTAATATCTTGAGCTCGTCCATAGTTAGATAACTATCTAAATCATCTATAATCAATACCTTAGAGTCAGCTGCAATTCCCGCTATTAAGGAAACTAATCTTTTTTGACTAGGAGACAAAGAATACATATTCTTATCTAACAAGTCGATAATTCCAAATTTTCTAATCAGAGCCTTAATATCTTTTTTCTTTTTCTTAATAGCATCATATTTAGAAATATAAGATTGAATATAATTTTCTACTGTTTTAAAACTGAAAGGCAATCCAGAAATAAAACAAACATCATTTAAATAATTTCTTTTATTTACAACTTTAAGATCTTCGCCTTCATATAAAATTGATCCATCAAAGCCAACTTTATTATTTAAAATGTTAACAAATAGACTCTTGCCAGAGGCAATTTTGCCAGATATCATATAAATTGCACCTCTATGCACTTCAAATTTATTGATATTTAATTTAAAATTGCCTTTTTGCAATTTCACTTTTTTCATCAAATACAGAGAATGATCCATAATTACCCTTCCTTTAAAATTAAATTTATAAAATTATCAACTACTTTTATTCCATCATTTCTATCTACTACTTTAAAATCTCCATCTTTTAAATCTTTTGTTCTTGCCCTAAAATATGCATTCATAACATCATAACTAAATTCAGGGTGAAACTGCACTCCATAAATAAAATCTGAAAAAGAAATAGATTGAACTCCATATTCATTAGCGCAAAGCAAATCTATGTTATCTGGCAAATGACTAACAACATCATGGTGAGATTGATAAACGCTAAATTGTTTATCAAAACCATTAAATAGAGGGGACAATTTTCCTTTATCAGTCAGTTGTACTCTAGAGCTTCCAATTTCCCATCCAGCTGAATTATCAAAGACTTTAGCGCCTAGAGCACTACAAAGAATTTGATGGCCAAAGCATATACCTAAAATAGGAATTTTTTTATCTACAGCTTGGCAGATACTATTCTTAAGACTATTAATCCAATCTAAATCTTCATACGCAGAGTACCTGCTACCCATTATAATCCATGCAGTATTTTCATTAATAGTTGGAGGTTCACCCAAGTATGCTCTAACAATCTTAGAGACACATACTTTAGAGCTGATCATATTACGAATCCATTCAGAAGAAACACCATGAACTTTAGTAATCTCATCTAAACCAGGACCACATGCAATAATTTGAACTTTTAGTAGCTTGCTCAAAAAATATCTCCTTAAAAATATCCAGCAAACTAAGAACTACAAATAATCTAATCGGATTCTTCTAAAAATCTTTCAACTTCAATTGCAGCCATACATCCGGAACCTGCAGCTGTAATCGCTTGTCGATAAACATGGTCTTGAATATCACCAGCAGCGAAAACGCCCTTGATTGAAGTTTGGGTTGAGTCTGGTTCTGTAATTATATAGCCTGACTCATCAAGATTTAAAGAAGATGAAAATAGGTCTGAATTTGGCTTGTGCCCAATTCCAAGAAAAACACCATCACATTTATGCTCATATTCCTTTCCAGTAACAGTGTCTTTAATTAAGACAGACTCTAAACCATTTTTATTGGGGTCTCCCATCATTTCAACTATAGAAGAGTTCCACATAACATCAATCTTATCATTTGAAAGAGCTCTATCTATCATTATTTTTGAAGCCCTAAATGAGTCACGTCGATGTACTAGAGTAACTTTTGAACAAAACTTTGTCAAATATGTTGCTTCTTCCATAGCTGAGTCACCCCCACCAACAACAAGCACTTCTTTATCCTTAAAAAAGAACGCATCACACGTTGCACATGCAGAAACACCATAACCCATCAATCTGCTCTCAGACTCCAAGCCCAGTAATTTTGCCGATGCTCCAGTTGCGATAATTATAGCATCTGCCTTATGGCACTCATCACCGACCAAAACCGAAAAAGGTCTAGAAGACAAATCAACCTTATCAACATTTTTAAAAAAAGTCTCAGCACCAAATCTCTGAGCCTGTTTTCTAAAAGAATCCATTAATTCAGGACCTAAAATACCATCTGGAAAACCTGGATAATTCTCAACATCTGTTGTGATAGTAAGCTGACCACCTGGTTGCATACCTTCAAAAACTAGAGGGAATAAATTTGCACGAGCTGCGTAAATCGCAGCTGTCAAACCTGCAGGCCCCGAACCGATTATTATTACTTTCTTAGTATCACTCATTAATTATAATAAACCGTCAATTATTTTTACAATCTCATCTTTCGGAACAGCTCCAACTAACTGCTGTTCTACAGCTCCATTTTTAAAGAATAGCAATGCTGGTATACTTCTAATAGAATATTGCTGAGCAATTGAAGAAGACTGGTCAACATTTACTTTTGCGATAATAGCTCTATCAGCATATTCAACTGCTAATTCTTCTATAATTGGAGTTAACATTTTGCAGGGGCCACACCATTCAGCCCAAAAATCAACCAAAACAGGTTTGTCAGAGGTTATAAACTCCTTGAAATTTTCATCATTTAAATCTATCGCATTGTTGGCCATTAATCGTATTCTCCTTTTTTAATGATAAATAACTATACTTAATATATTTAGATTAATTTTTTTTAAAAATTGTAAAATTAATTAATTATCAAATTTCCAAATAACACTCAAATATTTCATTGCATATATAGGCTTTAAAATATCTGATGTATCAGAAGGAAAAGAGTAACCATTTTGATTTATAAAAGAATTATTTATGAATTTATACGAAATTATAAAATTGTTAAATATTAACCCAATTTCATAATCAAAAAGCGTATAGTCAATTTGATTTGAGGATTCAGTCTCTACAAAAGCAGCCAAATTCGTCCTAAATCCATAATTATCATTAAATTTAAGTTTTGATATTGATATACCTGCGTAAGGCATATATAGCTCTAAATCAATATTCAGCAAAGTCTCAATAGACTGTCTAAAAGTAAAATCTAAATCTAGAGTTCTATACTTCCTAATTGGGCTGTAGTCTGAGTAGTAAAATGCATTAATACTTGCCTCCACAATATCTCTATTACTATTTGGATTTAGCAAAAGCATCAACCCATGATTATAATTAAGTGCTAATTCCATAAAGTTACCTGATTTGTCAAAATCATTATTATATGGATCAACTAATAGATTATCCTCATTAACAATAAGGTTATCAAAATTTAAAACATCTTCTTTTATGCAAACATCATAGCTTGAAAGAATCATGCTGAAATTGTCATGCGACCAACCAATTTGAGCAAGGAGATAATTTTGACTATAAAGTCTAAACGTATTCATATTACTTTCAGCAGACAAGATATTAAAGTTATAATTGTGAATATATTCTCCATACATATTATCATAACTAAAAAACTGCTTTAATCTAAACATTAAAGACTTATAGTATGTCTTACTATCAAAAACTACTTCACTATTAAGTTTAATTCCATTTGAAATAGCATACTTTAATCCTAATTCAATATTTTGTTTAAAGTTTAAAAAATAAACTTCAGATGTGGCACCTAGCTCAATGCTAGACAAATCATTTTCTAGTTTTAATAACTCTTCAACATCTTCTGGCAAGTTATAGTTTAAATCTTTAGATAAATATTCGTAGCTAAACTTCATAAATGGCTTAATGAACGAATATTTTTTATATTTATATTCAAAATCAATACTAATTTGCTCAAAATCAATATCTTGACTAGAAATTTGACTATTTCTTGATAAGATAAGATTTGTGAAGTTAAAATAAATAGAATTTGAAAATGAGGTTGCAGCATATTCAAATCCAAGATTATTACTTTCACTAAAAAAATCTTCGCGACTATTTTCTTTATTGTAATGCTTTGTCAATCTAAACAAGCTCTGCTTGTTATCAATATTCCCAGTATTAGTATAATCAAAAAGTATATTTTGAACAACATACTCATCAATATTATCAAAATCATCATCAAAATATGCAGGGTTTTTGCGACCTTGAATGTTAAATAAAAAGTCACTATAATCTGAAACTGAGTTTTTAACTAAAATATCAGTTTCTCTATACGCATAATCTCCTCTATCATATTTAAATTGCGATACAATATTCGAAGTGTCAACGTTCTGAATAAAATTTAAATTTGGTATAGTACGAGCTATAGGGGTATTATTTAAGCTAGATTGCATTTTTATTGCACCAAATGTAATTGAAGCTTGCATAAAAGGATTTATTTTATTTAAATATAAATTGTTGTGACCAATGACATCACTTTGAAAAATTATGTAATTATCATCTAAATGGCTTGAAAAAAATATACCTAAAAAGCATATTAGAAATATTGCTTTAATCATTTTCATTTTCAACACCTACTATTAGATTAAAAATACTATTCACTATTTCTATCTCTTTATTAAAATCTTTAGCTTTTGAATCAAACAAACTTTTTTCTAAAAGAAAATATTCCTTTGAGGGAATAGTTTTTTTGTATTTTTTAAATATATCATAAAACATATTTTCTTCGCCCCTTTTAGAAGCCTCATCCTTCAATCTATATATAACATCTTTTTCGTAAGATGATAGGTTGGAAAATTGACTTAAAAAAATTAAGGAATATAAAATATCAGAATTTAATTCTTTATTTGCGATGTTGAGCAGAATTGCATCTGCTATATTAAGAGCTTTATATATAGTAAAGACATATGAAGACTCTATCTGAAAGGGCAGGGTCATATTGTATGGAAAAGTTAAAAATTCAGACTTAAAATCTTTATGAATCGATTTAATTAACGGATTATATCTACCTGTTTTAGAAAAATATTGTGAAATTTCAAGCCACATCTTTTTAACATCAATATCCATATTAGAGATTAAAGAATCGGAATTAAAACCATAACAAGAATATCTATCATTAGAAAACCTATCTATATGCAAAATATTTAAAACAAGTTTAGATCTATAAATATCTGCTTTAGCTTTTATAGAAACGATATCACCTTCATTAAATTTTTCACAGTAATGAAATGCGTTGTCCCATAGTTTTGCATTAATACTACCAGTTTTATCACTTAAAGAGAGATTCAAAAAAGGGTCGCCATATCGTGTTTTTTTCTGATCTTTGTAATAACATTGATATATACCGTATATCAGACTGCCTTCTTTTAAATCAGAAATTTTACTCAGCTTAAATATTTTCACTTTTTAATAGGCTTTACAAACAACTGATGAACATGCTTAATGATTTTATAGCCTTTTTTCTTAGCAATTTCATCTTGAATCTGTTCAATTCTATCATCAACAAATTCTATAATATCTCCAGTCTCAACACAAATCATGTGATCGTGATGAGGACTATCTAATTTAGGCTCATATCTGATTGAACCATCACCAATATCTAAATTACGAATGAAATTGTGACGCTCAAGAACATCAACAGTTCTATATATAGTTGCCTTAGAAACTTTACTATTTTTTTTATTTACCGAAAAATATATTTGTTCACAATCACGATGCTCACTTGATCCAAGAATATCTTCTAAAACTGCTAATCTTTGCAATGTAAAACGAAGACCTTCATCTTTTAGTGCCAACTTAAACTGATTGATTATTTTTTCATTTAATTTCATAGGAACCTAAATCTAAGAATCATTTTTATAATTTTAAAGAGTCTATTTTGAATTTTATAGTCAATTATTTAACAATTGATAAATAATAAGATCAAAAATTAATTTTAAAACACAAAACTCCTATTTTAATAAAGTAAGATTAGCATATTTTTGAACAAACTTTTTTTCAATGTTGCCTGAAAATATCACTGTAACTCGAGCGTTTTCTCCATGACCAACAGTGTCTAAAACACGGCCCTTACCGTAAAGCTTATGATTAACCATATCATTTTTTTTAAAATTATTAACTTTATTTTCTTTTTTGGTATAAATAGAAGATTGCTGAGGCCTAACTGGGGTATAGTCTCTATTTTCCCTTGTACTTAGAAGATCTACTGGTATTTCATCAATAAACCTAGATCTAATTGAGGGAGTATAGCCAGTTCCAAACCTCATCCTAGAATCAGTTGAGTATAAATACAATGAATCCATTGCTCTAGTTATTGCAACATAAAAAAGCCTCCTCTCCTCTTCAATACCTTCAGGCTCATCAATTGAATTTGAGTGCGGAAACAAGCCCTCTTCCATACCTGCAATAATTACAACAGGAAATTCTAGCCCCTTAGCGCTGTGAACGGTCATAAGCGTAACACATTCATCGCCACTATTCCATCTATCAATATCAGTTAAAAGAGATACTTCTTCTAGAAAAGAAGTTAGGCTGTAATTACTTGAATTCTCGCAATATTCTTGAATACTATTAATCAATTCTTGAACATTCTCCCACCTATCAGCAGATTCAGGAGTTCCTTGATTTACATAGTAATCTTCTAAATCAATACTTTTTATAAGTTTTGATGCGATATCAAATGCACTCATTTCAGTTGAAAGGTCTTTTAATTCATTAATTATCGCAACAAACTCCTTAATGGACTCTATTTGCTTTTTACCTAAATCTCCATTCTTAATATCATTAAGAACATCCAAAATATTTCCATCACTTTCAAGTTTCAATTTAAGTATTTTACCAATAGAAGTTTTACCAATTCCGCGTGTTGGAAAATTTAAAATTCTTAAGAAACTAATATCATCTCTATTATTGTTTATAAATCTCAGATAAGCTAAAACATCCTTTATTTCTTTTCTATCGTAAAACTTGACTCCACCTACTATATGATATGGAATAGATTTTCTTCTTAAGGAATCTTCAATTATTCTACTTTGATAGTTAGTTCTATATAGAACAACAACATCATTAAGAGTATAATCACCTTTACATTTTTTTTGAATCACATTCAAGATGTACTGAGCTTCCATTTTTTCATTAAAGACATTCTCATAGGAGACTTTTGAGCCAGATTTATTATCTGTCCATAAAGATTTTTTGGATCTATTTACATTATTTTTAATTAAAGAATTAGCGACATCTAATACATTTTTGGTAGATCTATAGTTTTGCTCCAACTTAATTATGTAAGGGTTATTAAAACTTTTATTAAAGTCAAGTATATTGCTAATATCTGCACCCCTCCAACCATATATAGATTGATCATCATCTCCTACAACACAAATATCTTGATGTTCTTTAGCAATACTATAAATAAAATGAAACTGTGGTTTATTTGTATCTTGATACTCGTCAACCAATACGTATTTAAATTTGTGTTGATAGAATTTCAAAATATCAGGTTTAACTTTAAAAATTTCGAGTGGAAGAATCAAAAGATCGTCAAAATCAACAGCATTAAACTCCCTTAGTCTAACATGATACTCTTTAAAAATATCTGGCAACATCTCATCAACGTAATTATTAGAAAGCATTTCAATATCATTGTGAGATATTAATTTATTTTTTGAATTACTAATCATATAATAAAAATATTTTGGGTCATATCTTTTTATATCGAGGTTCATGTCGTTTATAATATTTTTAACTACAGATAATGCATCAGACTGATCATAAATTGTGAAGTTATTTTCATACCCTAAATGATGTATATTTTTTCTTAAAATACCCGCTGAAACCGAATGAAAGGTTCCAATATTAAGTCCAGACAAATCTAGTGAAATTAATTTATTAACTCTATTTCTCATTTCACTTGCAGCCTTATTAGTAAATGTCACAGCTAATATATTTTCAGGAGGAAGTCCCACCTCTTCAATTAAATATGCCATTTTATAAGTTAAAACTCGAGTTTTACCGCTACCAGCACCAGCAAAAACTAAAATTGGAGAACCTAAATGTTTAACAGCTTTTAATTGTTCAGGATTTAATTGCTTAAAATCAATCATTGTGATGCCTTTATTGAATCTATAATAGCCTCATGGGAGTCATATGTTTCTGTAAAGAAGTGACTATTCATCGCGATAGGAGAAAACATAAAGAGATAATCTGTTTTCGCTGGATAAAGAGCAGCCTTAATAGCATCAATGCCGGGAGAATTAATAGGTGTTGGAGGAAGACGTAACTTATATTCTTCCGTATCATAGGTATTGTATGGATCGTCAGAAAACTTATCGCTTGCCTTCATTTGTCTTCCAATTGAATATGTAATTGTAACATCTGAATCCAATGACATATTCTTATTAATCCTATTATAATACAAAGAAGATACATTTCTCATTTCTTCGACATTTGCAGTCTCCGCTTGAATAATAGATGCGATGATCATAAGAGTGTCTATGCTTTTATACTTCATATCTGAATGATATGGCTCAATTTTATTTAAAAAATTATACACAAAAGTCTTTATCAAGTCTTTTTCATCATAGCTTGGCTTTACTCTATATGTATCAGGAAATAAAAAGCCCTCTAGTGATGTAACTTTATGAAAATATGAGTCATTAAATATCTCCTTAATTAAATTTCTATCAGAACAAAGATTTAAAAATCTAGCTGAGTCAAAATCAATTAACTTTTTATTTTTATTTAACATAGATGCAATTTGCTTAATTGTTTTACCCTCTAATATTTGAACTTTAATATCAATGTTTAAACTTGATGTAAGCTCATCTAACAAGTGGGGAATAGACTTCACATTATAAAGGTAATGCCTACCTGGCTTTATATCAGAATCAATAGATTTAAATTTAGTATATATTTTAATTTTTGTTGACGCACCTAAATTAAACTTATCCTCCATTTTTTCAAGAATCTCACCTAATGACGAGCCTATTGGAACATATATGTAGTCGTTTTTTTTAAACGAAAAAACAGTATTTTGAATAGAAAGAAAAACTATAATGGATGAAAAAATAACAGCGAAAAGCAGGACGACTATTGATATAAATGTTTTTTTATATGATTTTAACATTAGATAAAATAACATCTTATTTTTAGTAAATAAAATATTTAATAATTATCTTGTTATTTTTTAAAGCCTTCTTGTAATATTTATATATAAAAAGGTGTCTAAAATGAAGCTATTCGAATCTCTAAACTTTAAAAAAACCAACTATATTATATTTGCAGCAGGAATAGCATGCATAATTACAGGATATATCCTTATGTCTATTGGAAGCCAAGACGGAATCCTATCAAGTAAAATATCTCCAATTGTTCTGATTATTGGATATTGCATTTTAATACCCCTCTCTATTTTTAAAAATTTTAAAGACTAGCTTGTAATTTTTAAAAGGAAGAGAATAAAAAATGCCTGACAGAGATAAATATAATTTTCGATTTAAATCATATATTTATATATTATTTAAGTGATTTATATAAAGTAAATTATTCGATTATTTATTTTTTTTTCTATAGTTGCGAGCATTTTTATTGACTCCAACATAAATGAATGCCTAAGTTAAGGCCTATTAAGAATGTAAATTCTTTAGGGGGTGGTAGTTCAACTGGTTAGAGCACCTGCCTGTCACGCAGGAAGTTGCGGGTTCGAGTCCCGTCCATCCCGCTCTTTTAAGCCTCACTTTTTAGTGGGGCTTTTTTTATTATATTCAGGTCTGAAAAAGGTCTAAGCAGTTACTTTAATGAAAAATTAGTCTGAAGACTTTATTTTATTATTATACATATCTTGATCAGCATCATTAATCACTTCTTGTAGGGACTGATTTTTATTACTCTCATATTTTGACCAGCCTAAGGTTAGACCAAGATTGTAATCATATTTATTTTGCTCATTGAAGGCGGTAACCTTATCTAAGATTCTATCTTTAATTTTTTTTATAATATTTTTATCCACATCGGAAATAAATACAACAAACTCATCTCCCCCATATCTCGATATTATATCTGCTTCAC
>MDSV01009044.1_pt1 | contig 10085 bp, 9 predicted proteins | sample 810851 | NCBI WGS metagenome assembly MDSV01 (sample SAMN05326640, study PRJNA326480) | marine metagenome | isolation source: seawater | place: Atlantic Ocean: North East | collected 2012
CTCGTAATCTAAACCACTCATCAATACTTTAGTTCCTTGATTTAAACTTCCTAATATATTTTCATTAGGAATCTCACATTCTTCAAAAACTAATTCTGCAGTATTAGAACCTCGCATTCCTAACTTATCAAGTTTTGGAGAAACAGAAAATCCTTTGAAGTCCTTTTCCACAATAAATGCAGTTATTTTATTTTTACCCTCCTCTTCACCAGTTTTTGCATAAACTACAAACACACTAGCATTAGGAGCATTAGTAATCCACATTTTTGAACCATTTAAAATAAACTTATCTTCTACTTTTGTAGCTGTGAGTTTCATGCTTACTACGTCAGACCCCGAACCTGTTTCACTCATAGCTAAGGCTCCCACATGCTCTCCACTGATAAGTTTGGGTAAAAATTTTTCTTTTTGTTTTACCGTACCATTCAAACGTAATTGATTTACGCATAAATTTGAATGCGCTCCATAAGATAACCCCACGGAGGCTGAAGCTCTACTAATTTCTTGCATTGCAATTATATGTTCTAAATAACCTAGCCCACTTCCACCAAAGTTTTCTTCAACTGTAATACCTAACAAACCCATACTACCAAGTTTTTTCCACAACTCAGATGGAAAATTATTGCTCTTATCTATTTCTTCCGCTAATGGAGCTATTTCTTTATCACAAAAAACTCTAATACTTTCCTGAAGAGCATCTGTTTCTTTGCCAAGATTAAAATTAAAATTCTCTGGTAAATTAGAAATCATAAGAAAATTATAGTAATATTAATTACATTAACAAGTATTTTGCTAAACCTAAAAAAATTACAAACCCCAATATGTCAGTAATTGTAGTTAATAATACTGTAGCGGCAACAGCAGGGTCAACTTTAAAATAGGATAAAATTATTGGTATTGCTGCTCCAAAAGTCCCAGCTAGAATTAAATTAAATAGCATGGCAAAAGCTATGATTAATCCTAATAAATAATCTTCAAACCAAAACCCTGTAATAATTCCTATTAAAAAAGCAAAAAATAGTCCATTATAAATACCTACTAAAATTTCTTTTCCAAAAACTCTAAAAGAATTTGAAGAAGTAAGTTCTCTAGTTGCCATTGCTCTAACAGCAACTGTTAATGTTTGAGTGCCTGCATTTCCTCCCATAGAGGCTACTATAGGCATAAGTATTGCCAATGAAACTAGTTTTTCTAAAGTAGTTTCAAAAATTGCTATAGATACCGAGGCCATTATTGCTGTTACAAGATTTATACCTAACCAGCCGAATCTGCTTCTTGCTGTTTTAAAAGCAGCTAAATAAAGATCTCCCTCCCCTGTTACTCCACCTAATTTTAGTATATCTTCATCTGCTTTTTGTCTTATTAAGTCCACCACATCATCTACTGTTATCATTCCTACCAATCGACCTCTTTGGTCCACAACTGGTGCAGAGGTTAATTCATATTGATCAAAAATAAATGCAATATCTTGCCTTTTATCTCCAACTCTTATTATTTTAGGGTTAGTTGTCATAATATCAGAGATTTTTGCCTCTCTTCCTTTCCTCATTGCAACATATAAGGGAACAGTACCTACTGGAACATGTCTAGAGTCTACAGCAAAAAGAGCATAAAATTCATCTGGGACTACTTTTGATAACCTTAAATAATCAATTACTTGGCCTATATTCCAGTTTACAGGAACTGAAACATAGTCCGTTTGCATGATTCTTCCTGCAGAGTCTTCAGAATAATTTAAGGACTTTTTTATAAGTTTCTTAAGATCATTAGGCATTCCTAATAAAACTTTTTTTCTAAGGTCTTCATCACATATTTCTAAAACATAAGTAATATCATCAGTATCTAATGTTGATAACATTTTGATTAAATGTTCTAAATTAAAATACTCAATAACACTAACTAAAATAGGTACATTCATAGAGGGTAATGTTTCTGCAGGAAATTTATCAGATAGCATAAAAATAACCTTCTTTCTATATTCTTCTGATAGCATTTCCAATAAATCTGCAGCATCTGCAGGATGAATTTTATTTAAAAAAGATATTACTTTTTCTTTTTTGTTATTATCTACATAAGCTATAATATCACTAACAATTTGAGATGTAATTCCAATAGAGTTAATATTGTTCGTAATAGCTTTTGTTTTTAAATTGGACATATATTTAAAATATATTTTTTATGAAAATAATAAATAAAAAACATTTACAAATAGACTTTTTAATGTCAAAAAATTTAGTTGCTTATGATTACGCTATAAATTTTATGGAAGAAAGAGTAAATTATATAGTTCAAGGTAAAAAAAATGAAGCAATTTGGTTTTTGGAGCACCCTTCTGTCTACACAACAGGGAGATCATTTGTAACTAAAACTAATAAAATAGATAATATACCAATATATAATACAGGAAGAGGCGGCAAAATAACTTGGCATGGCCCTGGACAAAGAATTATTTACCTTATGATAAATATAAAAAAAAGAAATAACGACATAAGAAAGTTTGTATTTAATTTAGAAAGCTATATTATAAATTGTCTTAGAGAGCTTGGTATTATTTCATTTAAAAAAAAGGGATTAGTAGGAATATGGACAAAAAATGAAAATGGGAATGATGCTAAAATTGCTTCACTCGGATTAAGAGTCTCTAAGGGTATAATTTATCATGGTTTATCAATAAATGTAGATTGTGATCTATCTAATTTTAAAAAAATAGACCCCTGCGGAATAAAAAACTCTTCTGTAACTTCCATAGTTGCTATAAATGAAAATATTCAGAAAAATAAAGTTGATGATATACTTGAAAAAAATATTTTAAATATTTTTTAATTATTAACCTCTTGCATTTTAATTAAGTTTTGCTCAGCTGATACAGCCTCACCTTTAACAACAAATACTTCTATCACTTTCACTTTATTTTCAGACTTTAAAATATTTTCCATTTTCATTGCATCCAATATTATTAAAGTTTCTCCTGCATTAATAATATCACCTTTTTTTATGAGAATATCTACTACTTTACCTGGCATTGGAGAAATTAAATAATTATTCTCTCTTTTAGACCTGTTTTTTGGTAAATTTTTAAAACTATTATATTCTAATTCTCTAAATACACTTATTTCTGAAAAATAACCTCCAAAGAAAACCTTGTATAGATTATCATCTTTATAAACTCTAAGGTTGTAGTAATTGTCATTAATTTTTATTTTATTAATATGAGATCTCGGTTCAATAAATAGTTCAATAAAGAACTTTTTGTTTCCTCTTTCTAAAACTATTTCTGAATTATTAAATTTACTAAATGAAAATTTAAACTTATCATTATCTACAAGTAGCACCCAATTTTTAGTTATATTATTAAAATCATCATTGACTTCTTTTAAGTATTTTAGTTTGTTAGATAATGCAGTTATAGTCATAACTTCTAATTTACTTACATCATTAGTTTTTCCTTTAAATCCTTCTTTATAATAATCAGATATGAAATTGGTATCAATTTTTGACTCATAAAACTCTTTAGTTTGTAAAATATTTATCAAAAAATCCTGATTTGTCTTAATTCCTTGGATATTTATTTCTTCTAAACCTTTTATTATATTTTGTATTGCCTCACTTCTATTTTTTCCCTTTGAAATTATCTTAGCCAACAATGAATCATAATAAATAGACACTGTATTACCTTCTTCATATCCACTATCAGTTCTAATTTTATTAGAAAGATTCATTTTTTTTATTTTTCCAGCTGAAGGAAGAAAATTTTTTATAGGGTCTTCAGAGCAAAGCCTTGCTTCTATAGCCCAACCACTAGTTTTAATTTGATTTTTCAAAAAAGAAATTTTTTTTCCCTCCGCAATATTTATCATTTCTTCGACCAAATCTATGCCTGTAATTTCTTCAGTAACAGGGTGTTCAACTTGCAGTCTAGTATTCATTTCTAAAAAGTAAAAATTTCTATTTTTATCTACTACAAACTCTACTGTACCAGCAGAATAATAATTAACTGCATTGGCTAGTCTAACTGCTTGTTTTCCCATACTTATTCTTGTTTCGTCATTTAAAAAAGCACTAGGGGCTTCCTCAATAATTTTTTGATGTCTTCGTTGAATAGAGCATTCTCTTTCTCCTAAGGAAATAATATTACCAAATTTATCACCTAAAATTTGGATTTCTATGTGTCTTGGATTTTCTATATATTTTTCTATAAAAATTCTGTCGTCTCCAAATGCATTTTTAGCCTCATTTTTTGCTGCCTTAATTAACTCTTTAAGTTCATTCTTTTTATAAGCAACGCGCATTCCTTTTCCCCCGCCTCCTGCAGAAGCTTTAATCATTACAGGAAATCCAATATCATTAGAAACCCTAAAAGCTTGCTCATAGTCTTTGATTTCCTTATTAAGTCCTGGGATACAATTAACTTTAGCTTTTAAAGCAATTTTCTTTGAGGAAATCTTATCCCCCATTTGTTTTACTGCATTTGCTGGGGGACCAATAAATATAATATTATTTTTTTCCAAAAGTTTAGAAAAAGAATAGTTTTCTGATAAGAACCCATACCCCGGGTGAACTGCATCTACTTTTAATGCTTTACAAATTCTTATAATTTTTTCTTTATTTAAATAACTTCCTCCTAATGGGTCATCACTTAGAAAACATGTTTCATCCACGAAGTCCAAGTGTAAGGAGCTTTCATCTTGTTTGGAATAAATTCCTACAGTCTTAATTTTTAACTTATTACAAGTTTTTGCTATTCTAATGGCAATTTCACCTCTGTTTGCTATTAATATTTTTTTTATTTTTTTTTTTCATTTTTTACAAAGGAATATTGTCATGCTTTTTCCATGGGTTTTCTAGCTTCTTTTTCCTTAAAACTCTAAAACCGTTAGAAATTTTTAATCTAGTGTCACATGGCAAAATCACTTCGTCTATATAACCCCTAGAGGCTGCAACATAAGGATTAGAAAAATTTTTCTCATATTCTTCTATTGTTTTACCAAGCTTATCTTGTTTTACTTTTTTAAAAATTATTTTAGCTGCTCCCTCTGCTCCCATAACAGCAATTTCTGAAGTAGGCCATGCGTAATTTAGATCTCCCCTTAAATGTTTCGAGGCCATCACATCATAAGCTCCTCCATAAGCCTTACGTGTAATTACAGTAACTTTTGGCACTGTGGCCTCCGCATAAGCAAATAATAACTTTGCTCCATGCTTAATGATGCCATTGAACTCTTGATCAGTGCCAGGTAAAAATCCAGGTACATCTACTAGACTTAAAATAGGAATATTGAAACAATCACAAAACCTAACAAATCTTGCAGCTTTTCTTGAAGAGTTAATGTCTAAACATCCTGCTAAATGCATAGGCTGATTTCCTACTACTCCTATAGTAAAACCATCAATCCTTATAAATCCAATTATAATATTTTGAGCATACTCTTTTTGTACTTCAAAAAAATCTTCGCTGTCAGCTAATCTTAAAATTAATTCTTTCATATCATAAGGTTTGTTTTTATCATTTGGAATTATTTTATCTAAAGATGGAATTTGGTAATTAAAATTTGTATCGTTTTTTTTAATTTTTGCTTTAGATTTATTTGAAGTTGGTAAAAAATCTATTAATCTTCTAATTTGTTGCAAAACTACTATTTCGTTATCAAAAACAAAGTCTGCTACACCAGATTTTTTTGCGTGAGTTGCAGCACCTCCTAAATATTCAGATGTTACCTCTTCATGAGTAACGGTCTTGACAACTTCAGGTCCAGTTACAAACATATAGGAAGAACTATCTGACATAAATATAAAGTCGGTTATGGCTGGAGAATAAACTGCCCCACCTGCACAGGGACCAAGAATTGCAGATATTTGAGGAACTACTCCTGAAGCTAATACATTCCTTTGAAAAACTTCTGCATATCCACCTAAAGAAGAAACTCCTTCTTGAATTCTTGCACCACCAGAATCATTTAAACCTATTATTGGTATGCTATTTTTTATAGCCATATCCATAACCCTGCAAATTTTATGTGCATGCTCTTCACCTAATGATCCACCATAGACTGTAAAATCTTGGCTATAAACCATTACATCATTGCCATTTATGGTGCCATGACCTGTTACTACACCATCACCATAAATATTATTATCTATCCTACCAACATCAACTCTTTTACTTTTAACTAACATACCTATTTCATGAAAGGAGGAGTCATCTAGTAAAATATTTATTCTTTCTCTAGCAGTAAGCTTACCCTTTGCATATTGAGCTTTCACTCTTTCTTTTCCACCACCTTGTTCAGCTTTTTTTAATAATTTTATTAAATTTTTATTGGTCTCTTTCATTTAAATTCTCTTGATTTCGCAGCAGTAGATTAAAGTTAATAATTTCATTAAAGTATTTTTTTTTATCTAATAACTTCTCATTTGCTTCCTTATCTTGTCCCCATTTTTTAAGGCTGTAGCTCTCTTCTAAACTTAAAACCTTCCAAACATTTTTAAAGTCTATATTGTTTGCTAAAAAATTTAAAGTAATTATATTTGAATTTGAAAAATTTGTAATGTAATAAAAACCTGTTAATTGATGTCTATTTAATTTTTTTAAAATTTTTAATAATTTATTCTTATTAGAGTATTTTTGCTTAATTGGAATAATTCCATTTGTTGTTTTAAAAGAAAATTTATATTCTTTTTCTACAAAATCAATTAAAGGATTCCATAGTTTTTTTTGAATAATATCTAACTCTGAGTTTTTTTCTGCTCTGTAACATAAAAGGTCCGTATTCAAAAATGAAATTATATTATCAATTATTTTGGTTTTTTTTTCTTTATCTAAATCAAAACTAAAATAAAGAATTCCTAAAAAATATTTTTTCATGTTGCTTTTGCTCTTAAAACACAATTTTAAATATTTACATAGGGCAATTGCTATTTTTTCATCTTTTACTCTGATTAAATTATTAAATGTTGTGGTAATTTCTTTATTATTTTCAAAAAAATAATAGTACATATTTTTTTTAATAATTTTAATCATTGAAAGTATTAAACTTGAAAATTGTATAACTTTAAGGTTTCTAGAAAATGTGCTGGTAGTTCAGCTTCAGCAAAGTATTTTTTTTTATTCAGTTCAAAATTAATACTTTTAGCATGAAGATGCATTTTATAATTCATTTCTAAATCTTTACTCTTAAATACATTTGACACTCTATATTTTTTGTCTCCTAAAATAGGACAGTTTTGTGATAAAAGGTGAACTCTTATTTGGTGAGTTCTCCCGGTTTTTGGATGTACCTCTAATAGGGAAAATCCATTTTTAGACTTGAGATTTTTAAAATAAGTAATTGAGTTTTTTTCTTTATTTTTTACAATTTTCATTTTTTCTATTTTATTAACTTTAGTTTTGTAAATTGCTTCTTGTATTATCCCAGTATTACTTTTAGGTTTTCCCTTAACAAAAGCCCAATATGTTTTTTTTATTTTATTTTTTTTAAATAATTCAGTTAAATTTTTTGCTGTTTCTTTGGTCTTTGCTATTATTAATATTCCTGTGGTATTTTTATCAATACGATGTGTTAACCTCAATGCTTTATTTTCAGGATTAAAAATATTTAAACCATCATCAATACTAAAGTTTATTTTTGATCCCCCTTGAACTGGTATACCATATGGTTTATTTATAATTATTAAAAAATCATCTTCAAATACGATTGATTTTTTTAACAGACTTTTTAAACTTTTATTTATGGAAATATTTTTTTCTTTATTATTAGCTGCAACTAAACTATTACTGTAATAAACTTTATCCAGATAGTTGAGCTTGTAACTAGAGTTTTTTTTTAAACCATTTACTTTAAATAATCCTGTTCTTATTTTTTTTTGAATAACAGAATAAGTGATATTAGTAAAATTCTTAAATATATACTTATCTAACCGCAGACCAGCTTCATCAGAGTTTACTTTTAAAAACTTAGGGGCAGACATATAAAAGTTAAGTTTTTATATTTAAAGTCATGTGTATATTTTAAAAAATACTTAAGCTAAAAAGTTTATTTAGCTTCCTCCTTTTTATTTTGCACTGTCTTGTTTTCTAGTTTAACTGATGGATTTTTTGCTTCCTTGTTTCTATCAACAAATTCAATTATTGCCATAGGCGCAGAATCTCCATAGCGAAACCCTTTTTTAATTATTCTGGTGTAACCACCATTTCTCTCCTTATATCTTTCTGAAAGTTCATTCATTACCTTATTAAAGTCTGCTGCTTTAGGAAGCCTAGAAATTAGCTGTCTTCTAGCATGGAGAGTTCCTTTTTTTCCTATAGTTATCATCTTTTCAACCAAAGGTCTTAAGTCTTTAGCTTTAGGCAAAGTGGTAGTTATCTGTTCATGCTTAATTAAAGCAGCAGCTAAGTTTTTAAAAAGTGCTTTTCTATGAGAGCTACTTCTATTTAATTTTCTACCACTAATTCTATGTTTCATAATAATTCCTACTTTAGTAAGGGTCTTCTATTTGTTTTGCCAAACTTTCAATATTTTCAGGAGGCCAATTTTCAATGTGCATTCCTAATCCGAGTCCCATTTCTGAAAGTACTTCCCTAATTTCATTTAATGATTTTCTTCCAAAGTTAGGCGTTCTTAACATTTCATTTTCTGTTTTCAATACTAAGTCTCCTATATATAAAATATTATCATTCTTGAGACAATTAGCTGAACGAACGGAAAGCTCTAACTCATCGACTTTTCTTAATAAATTAGGATTAAGTTTAGGCTCTGACTCAGTTATTTCTTCCTTAACTTCCTCCTCTTCTTCGAAGTTAACAAAATAAGAAGCTTGGTCAGAAATAATTCTACCTGCTAAAGCAACAGCATCTTCAGGAACTATGGTTCCATTTGTTTTTATTTCCATTGTAAGTTTATCATAATCTGTAGCTTGCCCTACTCTGGTATTTTCAACTTTGTATGCTACATTTCTAATAGGACTAAATATTGCATCTACAGGGATTAAACCTATAGGATTATCCTTTGTACTTGTAAGTGATGAAGGAACATAACCTTTTCCTTCCTCTACTGTAAGAGTCATTTTAAAATCAACTGCCTTATTAATATTACAAATAACAAGTTCAGGGTTAAGTATATCAACATTTGCTAGTGGTTCTATCATAGCAGCACTTACCTGACATGGCCCTTTAACAGAAAGGCTGAGTTTTTTTGTTCCTCCTTCATGAATTTTTACAGCTAATTGCTTTACATTTAAAGTAATTTCTACAACATCTTCTGCCACTCCTGGAATGGAAGAAAACTCATGTAAAACCTGTTCAAATTTAACTGCAGTTACTGCAGCTCCTCTGATAGAAGATAACAAAACTCTTCTAAGAGCATTTCCAAGTGTCTGCCCAAACCCTCTTTCAAGTGGTTCTACTACTAATGTAGCATCCCTTAATTTATCATTGCCAGGCGTAAATTGAATTTTTGATGGTTTAATTAGTTCTTGCCAATTTTTTTGTAGCACTGTGTATTTCCTTATATTATTAATTGATTAAAGAATATTAAAGTTCCTAAACTCTCCTTCTCTTAGGAGGTCTGCATCCGTTATGAGGTATGGGAGTGACATCTTTTATAGATGTAATTATAAACCCAGTGGCCTGAAGAGCTCTAAGAGCAGACTCTCTTCCTGCCCCAGGCCCTCTAACTTGAATTTCTATAGTTTTAACACCATTCTCTTGAGCTTTCTTTCCAGCGTTTTCTGCAGCTAGCTGAGCAGCAAAAGGAGTAGATTTTCTAGACCCTTTGAAACCTTCAGAACCTGCTGAAGACCATGATATTGTGTTACCTTTAGGATCAGTAATCGTTATAATAGTATTATTAAATGTAGCATTAACATGAGCAACGCCCATTGGTATATTTTTTTTTACTTTTTTCTTTTTAGATTCTGCCATTTTTTCTAAGCTTTCTTTTTTCCTGCAATTGGAGATGATTTTCCTTTTCTAGTTCTCGCATTAGTATTAGTTCTCTGTCCTCTAACTGGTAAACCCTTTCTGTGTCTTAAACCTCTGTAACAACCGAGATCTATAAGCCTCTTGAGGTTAACTGTAATTTCTCTTCTTA
>MDSV01078067.1_pt1 | contig 10085 bp, 10 predicted proteins | sample 810851 | NCBI WGS metagenome assembly MDSV01 (sample SAMN05326640, study PRJNA326480) | marine metagenome | isolation source: seawater | place: Atlantic Ocean: North East | collected 2012
GACCTTTTATCTCAAGCAGAACACGGACCTGATAGTCAGGTAGTTTTGGTAAGTACAAAAAAAGATTTTGTAGAGAAAGTAAATAAATCAATTAGTTATCAAATAGATGAATTACAGCGAGATGATATAGTGAAAAAAGCTCTTTTAAATTCTAAGGCAATAATATTTGATAATGATAAAAGCGCTGTTGATTTTATTAATGAATATAGTCCTGAACACTACATTATATGTGTTAAGAATGAGGATTACTATATAAAAAATGTAAAAAATGCAGGATCTGTTTTTATTGGTAATTATACACCTGAAAGTGCTGGTGACTATGCATCAGGAACTAACCATACATTGCCTACAAATGGTTATTCAAAACAATACAGTGGAGTAAATTTGGATAGTTTTACTAAATCTGTAACATTTCAAAAAATAAGTAAAAAAGGAATCCAACTTTTGGGCGAAACAATTGAACTAATGGCAAATGCAGAAGGCTTACAGGCACATAAAAATGCTGTTAGTATTAGATTAAAAAAATTAGAAAATGAAAAATAAAATTGATAGGTTTTTTCGAAAAAATCTAATTGATCTGATACCTTATCAATCTGCTAGAGAAGAATATGCAAATCAAGGTGTAAAAATGATTCTTTTGGACGCAAATGAAAATCCTTTTACATCAAGTTCAAATAGATACCCAGATCCTATGCAAACAAAATTGAAAAATCGTATTGCAAATTGGAAAAATATAAATGAAAATCAAATTTATCTCAGCAACGGAAGTGACGAATCAATATCACAATTAATAATGGCTTTTTGTGAACCTGGAATAGACAATATAATAACTCTTCCTCCAACTTTTGGAATGTATAAAGTTTCAGCTTATGTCCACGGTATTAAAGTTAAAGAAGTACCCTTAGACAGCTCATTTCAAATTGATGCTCAATTAGTTTTAGAAAAATCTAATAAAAATTCAAAAATTATCTTTATCCCGACACCTAATAACCCTACAGGTAATAGCTTTAATTTAAAATCAATAAAAAAAATTATTAAAAATTTTAGTGGACTTGTAGTTATTGATGAAGCCTATGTTGAGTTTTCAAATTCTCCATCTTTTATAGATTCAATTAAAAAAAACTCAAATCTAATCGTTTGTCAAACCTTTTCTAAAGGACAAGGCATGGCAGGTGCAAGATTAGGAATGACCTTTGCAAATTCCGAACTTATAGCCTATATGAATAAAATTAAAGCACCTTATAATTTAAATTCACTTACACAGTCTGCTGCCCTATTAAGATTAGAGGAACAAAATTTGATTAAAAAACAAGCGAAAATTATACTTAAAGAAAGAAAAAGAATAGAAAAAGCTCTAAGAAAAATTAGTTTTATTATTACTGTATATCAATCAGATGCGAATTTTCTACTTATTAAAGTAGACGATAGTAATTTAAGATACCAGCAACTAATTGATAATGGTATTGTTGTTAGAAATTCATCCAAAAATTTGAATTGTAAAAATACGTTAAGAATCACAGTTGGTCTGAGTGAGGAAAATACGAGGTTAATTGATGTTTTGAATAATATTGATAGAAAATGAAAAAGATTTTATTTATCGACCGTGATGGAACTCTTGTACTTGAACCTGATGATGAACAAATAGATTCGTTAGAAAAACTTGAATTTTATCCTGAGGTTTTTACTTATCTAGGAAAAATCTCAAAAGAATTAGATTATGAGTTAGTTATGGTGACTAATCAAGATGGATTAGGTACGAAAAGTTTTCCGGAGGAATTTTTTTGGCCAGCTCATAATAAACTTTTAAATAGTTTTAAAAATGAGGGAGTTACATTCTCTGAAATTTTCATTGATAGAAGCTTTCCAAACGATAATGCTTCAACTAGAAAACCTAGAACCGGTATGTTAACCAATTATTTAGATAACAGCGAGTATAATTTATCTGAATCTTATGTTATTGGCGACCGAATATCAGACATGGAATTAGCCAAAAATTTGAATTCAAAAGGTATATTAATAAACATAGATAACATAAAACTTAAAGAGGAAACAAAAAGTGATTTTGACGAGGTTATATCTCTAAAAACTAATTCTTGGTCTGAGATTTATTCACATTTAAAGTTAAAAGACAGGGTGGTAAAAAAGAAAAGGAAGACAAACGAAACTGATATTGTTATGAACCTTAATCTTGATGGAAAAGGCAAAAGCAAAATTAATACAGGAATTAGTTTTTTTGATCACATGCTAGATCAACTAGCCCGGCACGGCGGTATAGATTTAGATCTTAAAATTAATGGTGATTTAGATGTTGATGAACATCACACAATTGAAGATGCTGGAATAACTCTAGGGGAGGCTTTTCATGACGCTTTAGGAGAAAAAATTGGCATTGAACGTTATGGCTTTTGCTTGCCAATGGATGACTGTCTTGCACAGGTAAGTATAGATTTCGGTGGTCGCAGCTGGCTTGTTTGGGAAGCTGAATTTAAACGTGAAATGATTGGTAAAATGCCTACTGAAATGTTTATGCATTTTTTTAAGTCTTTTTGTGATGGAGCTAAGGCTAATCTAAATATCAAAGCAGAGGGTAAAAATGAACACCATAAAATAGAGGCCATCTTTAAAGCCTTTGCAAGAACCATTAAACAAGCTATAAAACGTGACCCTGAAAAAATGATATTACCTTCTACTAAAGGGAATTTATAATGGTTGCTATAATAGACTATAATGTTGGAAATGTAAAAAGCTTACAATTTGCTCTTGAACGATTAGGAGTAAAAAGTATCTTAACAAACGATTATGGACTCATAAAGAAATCAGAAAAAGTAATTTTCCCTGGTCAAGGAGCTGCATCTACTGCAATGGATAAGTTAAAAGAAGTTGGTTTAGATAAATTAATTCCAAATTTAAAACAACCTGTTTTAGGAATTTGTCTTGGGATGCAATTGTTATGTGAAAATACCGAAGAAGGAGATGTTGATGGGCTAGGAATTATAAAATGTAATGTCATCAAATTTTCTGATAAATTAAAAGTACCACAGATGGGTTGGAATAAAGTGAAAAAACTTAGGACAAGGCTTTTTAATAAGATTAATGAGGGTGATTATATGTACTTAGTGCATTCATACTTTGTTCCCACAATAAATGAAACAATAGGTCAAAGTGAATATGGTTTAACTTATAGTGTTGCTGTTCAGAAAGAAAACTTTTTTGGTGTTCAATTTCATCCTGAAAAGAGTAGTTCTGCAGGCTCTCAACTATTAAAGAATTTTTTAGAATTATGAGAGTTATACCTGCAATAGACATAATAGATGGAAAATGTGTACGCCTTACAAATGGTGATTATAGTAAGAAAAAAGTTTATAATGAAAATCCTATTGAAGTCGCTAAAGCTTTCGAAGATCATGGATTTAAGTTTTTACACCTAGTTGATTTAGATGGTGCAAAATCAAACCATATTGTAAATCATAAAGTTTTAGAAGTAATAGCAACAAAAACAAATCTAAATATAGATTTTGGTGGGGGTCTAAAATCAAATAAAGATCTTGCTATTGCTTTTGAATGTGGAGCAAAAAAAATTACAGGAGGTAGTGTAGCTGTAAGGAATTCATCTTTATTTTTGGAATGGATAGATATATATGGGCCTGATAAAATTATATTGGGCTCAGATGTAAATGGGGAAAAAATAGCAATAAATGGGTGGCTTGAAACATCTAATCAAACAATAAATAAATTCTTATCATTTTACATTGATAATGGGGTTAGAACAACTATATGTACCGATGTTAGCAAGGACGGAATGTTAAAAGGCCCTTCGATTAGTCTTTATAAAAAAATTTTAAAACAAAATAGTATAGATCTTATTGCATCTGGAGGTATTTCAAAAATTGATGATATCAATCAACTCAGTGAAATAGGATGTGAGGGCGCAATTATAGGAAAAGCTATTTATGAAAAAAGTATTTCATTAAAAGAACTTGAAAAATATAATTTAAACAATTAATGATGGAAGAACCATTTCTTGTGGAGTTTAAAAAAAACTGCTGTTATCGTTTGAATGAAGGTCAGCGTATGATTCACATTGCACTAGCAAAAGTAGCGGAGAATGATTTATGGAAGGTGCCAGTCGATAATGGAATGGCTTTGGGTAATCAATTATTACATTGTTCTGGTAATATGACTCAATACATAATTTCTTCACTTGGAGAAAATATTTATAAAAGAGAACGTGATTTAGAATTTTCAACTGATCGAGGATTCAATAAAATTGAATTATTAGAAAAGTTAGATAAAACAATAACAGAATCTAAATTAGTAATCAATAAGGCCACTAAAAATCAATTTATTGAATATCGCAAAGTTCAGGGTTTTGAATTATCAGGACTTGGAGTTGTTTTACATGCAGTAGAACATTTTTCATATCATGTGGGTCAGATTGCCTTTTGGGTAAAACAATTGACCAAATCTGATTTAGGGTTTTACGATGATAGAAATTTAAATGAAAAATGATGTTGACAAAGCGAATAATTCCATGTTTAGATATTAAAGACGGTAGAACTGTTAAAGGTGTAAATTTTATTAATCTTAGAGATGCTGGCGATCCAGTTGAACTTGCAACAAAATATGCTTATCAAAATGCCGATGAATTAGTTTTTTTAGATATCTCAGCAACAGAGCAAAAGCGTAAGACACTAGCTGAGCTTGTTCTAAGAATTGCTGCAGCAATTGATATCCCTTTCACTGTTGGCGGAGGTATAGGTTCAATTGAAGATGTTTCTGTACTATTGAAAAATGGTGCGGATAAGGTTTCTATAAATTCTGCAGCAGTTAAACGACCCAACTTAATTAATGAAGTTGCAACACGATTTGGAAATCAATGTTTGGTGGTTGCCATAGATGCAAAACAAATTAATAATGATTGGAAAATCCACCTTGTTGGAGGAAAAGAAGCCACTAAAATTGATCTTTTTGAATGGGCAAGAGAAGTAGAAAATAGGGGGGCTGGAGAAATTTTATTTACATCTATGGATCATGATGGTACTAAAAATGGTTTTGCTAATAAGGCCTTAGCTAAACTCTCTGAAACTGTTAATATACCTATTATTGCATCAGGAGGTGCTGGGACAATAGAACATTTTACAGAAGTATTTAAAAGAGGTAATGCAGACGCTGCTTTGGCCGCTAGCATATTCCACTATGATGAAATTGACTTATTTAACTTAAAAAAACAACTCAAAACACAGCATATTGCTGTTAGAATTTGAATTTATGGAACTAAATTTTTCAAAAAATAAAGATGGTCTGATACCAGTAATTATTCAAGATAGTATTTCAAAGACTGTTTTGATGCTCGGATATATGAATGATGAAGCTGTCAGAAAAACCAAGAAAACAGGTAATGTTACATTTTATAGCAGAACAAAAAAACGCTTATGGACTAAAGGTGAGGAAAGTGGAAACTTTCTTCGCTTAGTAAATATGAAAGTGGACTGTGATAACGATACTATTTTAATTTATGTAAAACCAGAAGGGCCAACTTGTCATTTGGGTACCGATAGTTGTTGGGGAGAGAAAAACTTAAGCAAGTTTGGTTATCTATCTCAATTAGAGGAAATAATTGCAGAAAGAAAAAAAGATGATAAAAAGAACAGTTACGTTGCTTCATTATTTAGAGAAGGGATAAATAAAATTGCTCAAAAAGTAGGGGAGGAAGCCACAGAAACAATTATAGAAGCTAAAGATGAAAATAAACAACTTTTTTTAAATGAAAGTGCAGATTTATTATTTCACTATCTAATTTTATTGCAAGCAAAGGGCTTTAGACTTAGTGATGTTGAAAAAGTTTTATTAACCCGAAAACGATAAGTTATATTGTTTTTTAGGAAGATTTTTTGTGTAATAATTTTAGGCCTTACGGTTTCAAACTCATATTCTCAAAATATAAATAATGAAACTTATATGATTATAGACACAGATAGTGCAAATGAAATTGATGATTTATTTGCTATTATCAGGTCAATAAATGAACCCAAATTTAAAATATTAGGAGTAACAGCATCTCAATTTCACAGCTCCCCTTATGCATCGAAAAATACCGCATTAGAAAGCTATAAATTGAATAAGTTGTTCAAAAGATTATTAAAAAAAAATGATTTAGTTCTTAAGGCTGGAAGTCCAGAGCCAATGTCAAAAACAAAAAGATCAAAGCCCTCTGAGGCAACTAAATTTATAATCAACCAGGCTAATTTAATTCCAGCTGGTAAAAAACTACATATAGTTATATTAGGGTCTTGTACAAACACAGCATCTGCTATTGTGCATGAGCCTAAAATAGTCAGTAAACTTAAAATTTCATATGTAGGTTTTTGGCATAATCCACTAACTAATGAATATGATAAAAATGAATTTAATACAAGAAATGATTCTATTGCTACAAATTTTCTGCTAGATAAAGAGGGTTTAGATTTTAATGTGATGAGTGCTAGTGTATCGAAAAATCTAATTTTTAATAAAAATGAAACCTTTAAAAATTTAGGAAATAATAAATTAGGGAATTTTATTAAAAAGCGTTGGAATAATTATAAAAGATGGTGGACATCGGAAGATCCTGAACAAAAAAAATGGATAATGTGGGATTTAGCATTAATTGAAGCTATAGCTAACCCCGAGTTTTCAAAAATTAATACTTTCAAAACACCACCTCAAAATCTAGAGCGTAATATCAAGATTTACACTTATATTGATTCTACTAATATGAAAATTGATTTCTGGAGACATTACAACAAACTAATGAATAATTAATATGAATTTTTTTGATGAATCAACATCAACTAACATAATAACTAATTACATTAAAAAAAACACCTCAATACTCAGAGAGAATGAAATAATAAAGAAAGTTGAGAGTGCAGGTGAGGGGAATATGAATGTAGTCTTACGGATAAAGACAAATTTTAAATCATTTATTTTGAAACAATCTAGATCCCATGTAAAAAAATTCGCTCATATTAAAGCTCCATTAGAAAGAATTTTTGCTGAACACTGCTTTTACAATCTAGTTAAAAAGAATTTTTTACCAAAAGTTTTAGGATTTATTAGTGAAGACTATGTATTGTTTTTGGAAGATTTAACAAAATGTCGTGATCTAAATTATATCTATAATAGTAGGAAAATTGATAACGATAAAGTAAATAAACTTACTCTTATTCTCCACAATATTCATGTAACAAGCGCACACAAAAATTATCCAACAAATTTAACTCTTCGAAAACTTAATCATGATCACATTTTTGTTCTCCCATTTTTAAATGATAATGGCTTACAATTAAATAATATTCAAGAAGGATTAGAAGAATTAGCAATACCATTTAAAGAAAATACGGATATTATTAGTAGAGTAAATAATGCGGGGAAAAATTACTTAGATACTGGGAGTATACTTCTACATGGGGACTATTACCCCGGAAGTTGGATGGAAAGAAATGATAATATCTATATTATTGATCCTGAATTTACATTTTTAGGATCAAAAGAATTCGATTTAGGGGTAATGAGTGGTCATTTAATTCTGGCAACCGGTCAAATATCATATTTAAAGAAAATTTGTGATAATTATCCAGATAAAATTGATAACAATGAAGTAGCCATCTACTGCGCTATTGAGATTATAAGACGATTAATTGGCTATGCTCAGTTACCTATTAAAAGAAGCATTAGTGAAAAGAGTAATCTTCTCAAATTATCAAAAGAATTAATTATTAATTGAAAATATTTAAATAGGATACATATGATAAAAATTAATCCGGATATATTAGTTTTTTATAAAGACTTAGAAAAAAATAATAATCGTGAGTGGTTTGAAAAGCAAAAGTCAAGATACAAAGCTTTAGAATCTGAGCTTAAAGTGTTTAATGAAGAGGTGAAGAATGGTTTGGATAAAGAAGACGATATTGAAAGAGTTAAAATGTTCAGGATCTACAGGGATGTCAGATTCTCGAAAGATAAAACCCCATATAAAACACATGTCGGTGTATCATTTCATCGAAAAAAACCAAAATTAAGAGGAGGTTATTATATGCATATAAAACCCGAAAATTCATTTATAGCAGGCGGTTTCTGGGATCCAAATCCTAAGGATTTGTTTCGTATTAGAAAAGAATTAGAGTTTGATGCTCAAGAACTTAGAAATATAATTAACGAAAAAAAATTCAATTTAATTTGGGGTGAATTACAGGGTGAAAAGGTTAAAACAGCACCAAAAAATTTTAATAAAAAGCATCCTGATATTGATCTGATTAGACATAAACAATATATTTTTATTAAAAAATTTAATGATAAAAGTGTACTTTCGTCTGATTTTCTTAATGAAGTAATTAATAATTTTATAGCTATAAGACCATTTTTTGATCATATGACAAACATCTTAACAACTGATCTTAACGGCGTTCCAATTATTTAATTCTAAACTTAATTTTAAAATGAAGAAAAATAATCTTTTAATCTTTTCCTTATCAATTATATTTTTTGGTTGTGCTACTCTGAAACAAAATAATACTGTCAAACAAGTTGAAATTAACGCTTCTATTGACTTGGTTGATGTAAATGACGATAAAGTTAAAGTGGTAATTGATCCACCTAAGATTAATAATGATGAAATTACTTTTTATATTCCTCAAATTGTACCTGGAACTTATGAATATTCAAATTTTGGTCGTTTCATTGAAAATATTAAAGCTTTTGATTACAAGGGTAATGAATTGAAATTAAACCAAGAAGATGAAAATACTTGGTCCATAACTGAAGCAAAAAAATTGGATAAGATATCATACCTTACTAACGATACTTTTGATGGCCCTGATGGAAAAGCCATATACCCAATGGGAGGAACTAATTATAAAAAAAATGAAACCTTTCTATTGAATTTACATAGTATGATTGGATATTTTGATGGTATGAAAGAAAACTCTTACAGACTTAATATTCGATCACCAAAAAATCTTGAAGCCTTTACATCATTGTCAGTTATTTCAAAAAGTGATACACTGGATATATTTTCAGCCAAAAGATACTTTCATATAATTGATAATCCAATATTGTACAGTGAGCCCAATGCTGTTTCTTTTAATTTAGACGATATAAAAGTTGGATTAGCTATTTATTCGCCTACTGGTACACATAAAGCAAAAGACTATCAAGATGCCATTGAAAAAATGATGATTGCGCAAAAAAAATTTTTAGGCGATGCCAATAATACAGCTTCATACGATATTCTATTACACCTGATGGGAATGGAAGATTTACAATATTTTGGTGGAATGATGGGAGCATTAGAACATCACACTTCAACGACTGTTGTTTTTGTTGATCAAATGCAGGCTGAAGAATTAACCCAGAGTTTAGTTGATGTTGTATCGCATGAATTTTTCCACACTTTAACTCCTTTGAATATTCATTCTGAAGAAATCCACAATTTTGAGTATAATACCCCTTTGATGTCAAAACATTTGTGGATGTATGAGGGAACTACAGAGTATTTCGCAAACTTATTCCAAATTAACCAAGGCCTTATTGATGAACAGAATTTCTATAATCGAATCCTTGAAAAATTAAACTATTCGAAACGCTACGATGATACAATGTCGTTTACCGAAATGAGTTCAAAAATTGTAGATGAGCCCTATCAAACTAATTATGGTAATGTTTATCAAAAAGGTGCACTGATTAATATGTGCCTTGACATAATAATTCGTGAAAATAGTGGTGGTGAAAGAGGAATTTTGTCAGTGATGCAAGATCTTGCAAAGAAATATGGTAAAGAAAAACCATTTAAAGACAACTTACTTATAGACGAAATTATTTCAATGACTTATCCACAAGTAGCAGATTTTTTCAAAAATCATGTTGAAGGGAAAGTACCAATAAATTATATGGAATATTTAAATAAGGTTGGCCTTACAATGGGAGAAACTGAAGTACCGTTACCAAGTATTCTTTTTAAAGACAACCAGAATCCATTTTTTGAGCCACAGCCAGACCAAGATGGAAAAGTAAGATATGTGGTCACTGGTTTAAATGATACAATAGAA
>MDSV01086346.1_pt1 | contig 10085 bp, 9 predicted proteins | sample 810851 | NCBI WGS metagenome assembly MDSV01 (sample SAMN05326640, study PRJNA326480) | marine metagenome | isolation source: seawater | place: Atlantic Ocean: North East | collected 2012
TAGTACGGTACACCTTCTTGGAGGTTGTTCATTTGGTGAAAATAAAGCAAATACTATTTTGGACTCATATGGAAAAGTTCATACACAAGATAATCTTTTTGTTAATGATGGGTCTTTAATTTGTGGAAATTTAGTTAAAAACCCACAAGGTATAATAATGTCCTTGGCATATAGAAATATAGAGCATTTTCTAAAAAAAATTTAGGATGATGAAATTTATAAATTTTTCAAAAATTATTATTCCTAAGTTTTTCAAAAATTTTTTAATTTTTTTCCCAGTTCTTATTTCATCAAAAGAATTGAGTTCTCAAATAATTCAAAATTTATTTTTGGGTTTTTTTATTTTTTGTACTATTACACTAGTAGTTTATTTTACAAATGACTATTTTGACAAGGAAATTGACAAATCAAATAAATTAAAGAATAAAAAAAATTTAAGTTTTGATATTAACTTTAAATCTATTCTAGCCCTAAATATATTTTTATTTTTATTTTTATATACAATTAGTCTATTTAATTTTTTTGATTATTCTTTATTAGCATATATTTTTTTATTTTATTTTTACACAATTTATGGAAAAAAAATCAAGTTTTTAGACCTTATATTATTGAACTCTTTTTATTTCTTAAGATTAATTTATGGATGTAATTTAATAGACGTCAATATAAGTTTGTGGTTTATAATTTTCTTTTTTTCATTATTTTTTATGTTGGCAATTTTTAAACGTTATATACAAATCAACGTAAATAAACTTGATAAAGATAACTTAATAATTCCATATTCTCTTAAGGATTTAAAAATTTTTAGATATTTAATCATCTTATTTTTCATTATCACCACATTAATAATGACTTTGTTTATATATCAAGAAAATTTCTATAAAGTTGAATTCTTATCCTCAGAAAATACAAAACTTATATTTAACAAAATTTATTATCTTTCCATATTGATAATATATATTATTAATATTTTTTATATTTATAAAAAACTAATTTATAATAAAATTAATAAAGATATTTTTGAATATGTCTCAAAAAACAAATTTAATATTTTATCAGCTGTTCTTGTTTTATTATTATTGATTATGGATAAATGAATTATTTAGTCACAGGTGGATCAGGTTATTTAGGGAACGAATTAATTAATACTCTAAAAACATCTGATAATGAAATTATAAACTTAGATATTTTACCTTCTGATAATGAAAATAGTATCAATTATAATTTAGATATAAGAAATAAATCAGAAGTAGAAAAAATTTTTAAAGAAAAAAAAATTGACGTTATAATTCATAATTCTGCATTAGTTCCTATAACTAAAAAAAAAGATTTTGATAAAATTAATTTAGAGTCGACAAGATTAATGTTATTTTTTTTTGAAAAATATAAGATTAAAAAATTTATATTTATTTCAAGTTCAGCCGTTTTCGGAGTTCCTGATAAATGTCCTATATTGGAAATTTCAGAAAGGCAACCAGTTGAGTCGTACGGTCAAAGTAAAATGAAATCTGAAAATCTTTGCTTTGATAAAATTAATGAGGGAAAAAATATAACAATTATAAGACCTAGAACAATCATCGGACTTAATAGATTTGGAATTTTTAGTATATTATTTGATTGGTTAAAAAATGATTTACCAATACCTGTCATTAAAGGTGGAAAAAATCTTTATCAATTTGTTGATATTAGAGATTTATGCAATGCAATTATGTTATCATCTAAATCCGATTATAGAGGTGCCTTAAATATTGGCTCGTCAGATGTAAAAAAAATATTTGAGATATTACAATTTTTAAAGAATGAATTTAATAGTAAATCTAAAATAAAAAGTATTGAAAACTCAATAATTTTAAAAATAGGTTTTTTAATGCAAAAAATGAACTTAATTCCTTTGCAAGATTATCATTTTAAGGTTTATGGCTCCGACGTATATTTTGACATCAGTTTAGCTAAAAAAACTTTAGGATGGACACCTAAATATACTACATTTGAGAGTTTTAAAGACTCATACAATCATTATTTATCAAATTATTTAAGTGATAAGAAAAAATCAATACATCAAAGAATTATTAATAATTACATTTTAAGGTATGTATCTTTATTTTTATAATTATAATTAATATTAATTATGAAATTTTATATTATTAATTTTTTTAAAAGTGCATTAATAATTTTCATAGGTTTTATTTTCTTTTTATTGATTTATTTCTTAAAAAGAAAAATTTTACCATCTGAAATTATTTATAATGAGGGAGTCATAATTTCAATATTAAGCGCTATAATATTTTCCTTACCAATATTTTATAAAAAATTAGAGAGTTGTTACTACATCTTAATTTTAACATTTTTAATTAATTATTCGTTTATAGCTACCTTTCCAACATTAATCGATAGATCAATTTCAATAATGATTCTAAATAATATCGCCTCTAATAAGAAAATGAATATTAGACAAATAAAAGATTCTTTTGAAATTAATTATTCTCAATATAAAAATTATTACCAGGTGGACAAAAGATTAAAAGAACAATTGGTTTTAAAAAATATATATTTAGACAGTTCTGATCAATATAATTTAACTGACAAAGGAAAAAAATTTATTAAATTAACAAACTTCTTAAAAAAAATATTTAATCTTAAAGTAAGTTATAAATACTAATTTTACAATTTACCCTTCTTTATAAAAACTAATGATATAGTTAGAAAGAAAATAATCATTGAAATCATTCTCAAATATTTAGGAGCTTTGTTTCCTAATATTATATCTTGGGTTTCACCAGCCTTAATTTTTATAGCAACTAAATTTTTATTGATAATTATTGAATCTTTTGAATTTATAAAATTGTTAATTTCCGCAAAAGGTAAAACATAATTTATTTTGTAGCTATTCTTATTTGTAATTTTAAAATTGTTATCACCTAGTTTATTAAAAATAATATTTTTTTCTGTTTCAAAAATATTTTTATCAATAAGACAATAAATACTTTCATATTTAGAACATTTATCAAAATCTAACTTCGTAACATTTTTATTGATTATAATATTACTAAAATCTTTTAATTCTAAAATTAAAAGTTCATTTTTTTTATATGAAACTTTATCGATTATTTTAAATTTTTTTGAATCAATTTTTTTTAGTTCATTTTTATAAATAAGAATATTTTTTATTTTAAAAAGTTGTAAAAAAATTGGATTATTTATTTCATTAAATCTTGGTTCAATTTTTGTATACATCTTTATTTCAGGTTTCCTTAAGGAGTCTAAGGATTGGTTTTTGAGCACAACATTAAATACATTAATTTTATACTTATGAAAATCACCTAATGAGTATATATGATTATCTGTAAAATAATTTTTTTCTTCCGAAAAATAAATGGTATTAAATACTTGAGGGCTTAAATAAATTTTTTTGTAATTTTTATCAGATGATAATTTTTTCAAAAAAGAATTTTTTTTAATTTTTTCATAATTTTCAAGTGGTATAAGATGATTATTTTTTATGAAATTAACGGACTCAATCCAAAGTACAAAACTTGATAATGATATTAAGAAAACAAAAAAATTAAAAATTTTGCCACTATTTATTTCAGACAATAATTTAGCAATAAATAAAAATGTTAAAATATAGAGCAAATCTCTACTTTGCCAAGTGCCAGATCCAGCAAATGGTATCCATTTTTGTTTAAAAAATGTGAAAGCAAAAAAGATTAAAAAAATAATATTTAAATAAAAAACATTTTTAGAATTTTTACTTATCAATAAATATATTGAATAAAAAAGTGAAATTAAAAATGATAAACCATAAATGACCTCACGACCATTAATAGGTTTGATGTCAAAATTATCATTTAGACCTAAAATTATTTCAAATATTCTTATGATTGTAAAAAAAAATTTTATACTCCCATAAACATAACTATCAAAATTATATCCATCATGTATTCCACCTTCAATTCCCGAAGATTGAGCATATAGAACAACAACATGATAAATTTTTTCAGAAACAATTAAGATAAAAGACAAAACTAAAAGATAGAAATGTTTTTTTTTGAAACAAAAAAAGCTAGAGTTTAAAAGGTATAATATTATTAAGAAGTATATTAGAAAAATAGCAAAACCTAAATGACCATTTAAAATTAAAATAGATAAAAACAAAATTTTTTTTGTAAATGACAAATAATCTTTATTCCGAAAATATTTGATTGCATAATAGATTACTGGAGTATAAAGACTAAAAGCTACAAAACATGAAATCCAATCAGTAAAATACAAATATTGAAAATTGCTAATACTAAAAATAAAGACTAATGACAAAAAATTAGATTTATAGTTAAAGCAAATTTTAGTTAATTTTCTAAAATAAATAAACTGCAAAAGTAAATTAAAAAAAATTGTAGTTAAATAAAATAATTTTAGGTTGAAAGAAAAAATATTTGTTGGAAAAAAAAATAAACCTTGCCCAATTGGTAAATTAATTCCAGGTCCAAAAAAATCAACAAATGTTGAAAAAATATTATTTATTGAAAAGTCTCTATAAAAATAGATTGATGAAAAAATACCAAATTTATATTCTTCATTATCTGTAAGCCCAAATATAGATATTGGGATTAGAATTAATGAGGCTGTAATAACAAAAAAAAATAGACTAAAATAGTTTTTTTGTTTATTTTTCATAAATTCAAGATATTAGTTCAAAGACTAATTGTTTTAAAGCTTATCACAATTAACAAGTGTCAATATATGTTAATTATTATAAATTTAAATAAATGAATTTTTTTAATTATAAAACACCTATTTCACTAAATTTTTTTTTATTATCTCATTTAACTATTTGGACAATTATCCCTAGTATAACAAATCAAAATTTACCTTTAGATACAATAGAGGCATTAGCATGGGGTAGTAATTTGGATTGGGGATTTAACAAACATCCACCTGCAAGCGCCTTTTTTTCTGAAGTATTTTTTCAAATTTTTGGACCAGTTGATTGGGCATACTATTTGATGAGTCAAATTTTTACTGTTACAGCTTTTTTTTATGTATTCAAATTTGCTCAAGAAATTTTTAACGATGATAGATTGAGTATAATTTCAGTTCTTCTACTGGAGACTATTTTTTTTTACAATTTTACTACCCCAGAATTTAATGTAAACGTCTGCCAATTACCTTTTTGGTCACTAGTGGTTTATTATTCCTGGAGAATTTACTCAAGTAAGGAAATTAAATTTATAGATTGTTGTTTAGTAGGATTATTTGCAGCTATAGGTTTTTTATCAAAATATCTTTTTATATATTTGTTAATCTCAATTATTTCATTTTTTATTTATTCAATTTTTTGGAAAAAATATAAAAAATTTGATTTTAAATATTTTATAATTTTTGAAATATTTTTTGTTTTGTTAGTTCCACATTTTGTTTGGCTTTACAATAATGATTTTATTACAATATTATATGGTTTGAAAAGAACAGGATTAGAATCGACTGAACTAACAGATCATTTTAGTTACCCAATTACATTTATATTTAAACAAATAGGGATATTAATTCCATTTTTTCTTTTACTTAGCCTAATAGTAAAAAAAATCAAATTTAAAAAAAATACTAAAGATGGAAAATTATTATTTTTAATATTTATCAATATCTTGCCTATAATTTTAATATTAATAACTTCAATTATTTTAGGCTCAAAAACTAGGACCATGTGGATGACACCATTTTATTTATTTTTTGGTGTATTTTTTATTTATATATTAAAATCAGTAATTAATTTAAAAAAATTAAACTCTTTTTTATATGGTTTTGTTTTTTTATTTTTTTTATCACCAGTTCTTTATTCTTATCTTTCAATTTCACAAACAGATAAGAGAACAGATTATCCAGGAAAGAATATTTCTAAAAAGGTTCAAGATAAATGGGATGAAGAATTTAATAAACCTATAAATGTAGTTTTGGGTAATGAATGGAGTGCAGGAAATTTATCATATCATTTAAAATCCAGACCGATTTGGGAAGGAGAAATAGAAAGCACTAAGCTTGAGAATTATAAATTATTTCTTTGTATAGATGACATTTGTGTAGGCAATAAATGAATTATTTGTTAAATTTTAAGTGATATGAAAATACAATTTAATAGTACTTCGAATAAAAAATTTGGATATTTTTTTTCTGTAATTTTTTTTTTAATATCTATTTATTTTTTTAATTTGAAAAATTTGAATATATTTTATTTTACAATTTTTTTAGGTACTTCTTTTTTTACAATTTCATTGTTTAGAGATTATTGGTTAAAAGAATTAAATAATAGCTGGTTTAAACTGGGTATACTTATGAGCAGAGTCATATCGCCATTAATTATTGGTATAATATTTTATTTCCTTATTACTCCTTTTGGTATAGTTAAAAGAATTATTAATATAAGAAAAAAAAATAATGTTAATTCAACTTGGAGAAATTACAGTAAAATTAAATCTGATTTTAAAAATCCATTTTAACGATTATGCTAGAGTTTATTAAAGATGTTTACAATTATCTTAAAGTAAGAAAAAAATTCTGGTTATTGCCAATTATCATAATTCTTGCTTTAGTAGGTGGACTTTTGTTTGTAAGTCAAGGTTCAGTTGTAGCACCTTTTATTTATACAATTTTTTAAAAATTTTTTTTACCGTAAAAGCGACTATTAGATGAACTTAAAAATTTTAGGAATTTCATGTTACTACCACGACAGTGCTGCTGCTCTTCTAATTGATGGCGAAATAATTAGTGCAGTTCAAGAGGAAAGATTTACCAGAAAAAAACATGATAGCAGCTTTCCAAAAAAATCAATCCAATATATCTTGAACAAAAATAAAGTTAATTTAAATGAGATCGACTATATCGTTTTTTATGAAAAACCTTTTCTTAAATTTGAAAGACTATTAGAAACATATTTAGACAATGCACCATTTGGTTTTAAGTCTTTTAATAAATCTATGCCTATTTGGTCAAAAGACAAACTTTTTCAAAAACAAAATATTATTAAGGAATTGAAGAATATTGATAATAAATTTATTGATAGTTCAAAAATTAAATTTGTTGAACACCATGTTAGTCATGCTGCAAGTGCTTACTATCCATCACCTTTTGATAATGCAATAATTTTTACAGCTGATGGGGTTGGTGAATGGGCAACCACAACATTGGGAATAGGAAAAAAAAATAAAATGAGTCTTTTGAAGGAGATTAATTATCCAGACTCCTTGGGTCTCTTGTACTCAGCATTTACTTACTACTGTGGTTTTAAAGTAAATGATGGAGAATATAAACTTATGGGCTTAGCTCCATATGGCAAACCTATTTATAAAGATTTAATTTATGACGAATTAGTTTCAGTATTTAATGATGGGACTTTTAAATTGAATCAAAAGTATTTTGACTATTCAACAGGATTGAGAATGGTTAATTCAAACTTTGAAAAATTATTTGGTAGAAAAGTAAAAAAAGCCGATGAAAAACTTGATCAATTTCACATGGATATAGCAGCATCTATTCAAAATGTATTAGAAGAAATAATCATAAAAATTTGTAAATCTATCAAAGCAGAATACAACATACCAAATCTGTGCTTAGCAGGAGGGGTTGCTTTAAATTGTGTAATTAATGGAAAAATACAAAAAGAGAAAATTTTTGAAAATATTTGGATACAACCAGCTGCAGGAGATGCTGGAGGAGCATTGGGCTCAGCTTTATATCTTTGGAACAATCTTGAATTTAAAAAAAATATGGAAACTGAAAAACAAAAAGTTGATACTATGAAAGGTTCTTTTTTAGGACCCTCTTATGATAATGATGAAATTAAATTTACGTTAGATCAAATGAATGCAAGATATGAACATATGGAGGAAGAAAGTTTAATAGCCTTTGTGGCTCAACAAATCTCAGATCAAAAAATTTGTGGTTGGTTTCAGGGAAATATGGAATTCGGCCCTAGAGCCCTTGGTAACAGATCAATAATTGCTGATCCTACATCAATTGATATGCAAAAAAATTTGAATTTAAAAATAAAGTTTAGAGAAAGCTTTAGGCCATTTGCTCCAGCTATACTTGAGGAAGAAATTCAAAATTGGTTCGAATTAGATTGCAAAAGTCCTTATATGTTAATGGTTTCAAAAATTTTAAATGATAAAAGAGTAAGACCAACAGCCGTAGAGGAAAATTTAAAAGGAATCGATAAATTAGGAATTAAAAGATCAATAGTGCCTGCAATTACTCATGTTGATTATAGTGCAAGAATACAAACAGTTAACAAAAAAGATAATTATTTATTTTATAAACTTATTAATAAATTTAATGAAATTAAAAAAATACCTATTCTTGTAAATACTTCATTCAATGTAAAAGATGAGCCTATTGTAAACACTGTTGAGGATGCATATAGATGTTTTTTAATTACTGATTTAGATTTTTTAGTATGTGGGAATTATATTCTTGATAAAAAAAAACAATATTAAACAATGAACTATTTTAAGAAGAACTTAATATTAGATGATGATGGTATTTATCAAAAAGAAACAAAAGCAGAAGTAACAAAATTAATCGAAAAATTTTATAAGACAAAACCATTTCCTAATTATAAGAAAGATGAAAATAAAAGTTCTATACTGAAGGTAGGAGACTCAAACTTTGTTGCAAAAAAGATTAAAGAAAAATTCAAGTTTGATAGAAGTATTTTGGAGGTAGGTGCTGGAACTTGTCAACTTTCAAATTATTTAGCAATAGGAACGAATAATAAAATATTTGCATTAGATGCAACAATTGAGTCTCTTAAATTAGGAAAAAAATTTTCAGATAAAAATTCTATTAAGAATATTACTTTTATAAAAGCAGACTTATTTGATGATTTATTTTTTGATAATACCTTTGACTTAGTTTGGTGTAGCGGAGTATTACATCATACTAAAAATCCCTATGGGGGATTTAAGAATATACAAAATTTTGTTAAAAAGGATGGTTACATTATAATTGGACTTTATAATAAAATTTTCAGAATTAAGACTGTTATAAGACGATTACTATACAAATTTTTTGGAAAAAAAATTGTAATGAAATTGGATCCTCACCTTAGAAAAATTAAAAATGAGAACGAAAAAATTGACGCATGGATAAATGATCAATATGAACACCCAGTTGAAAGTTTACATACTTTTGATGAGGTTTTAAATTGGTTTGACTTGAATAATATTGAATTTATAAACTCAATACCAGCTTTGGATAATTTAAAATCAGATAGAATATTTGAAAAATGTAACAAAGGGGATATGTTTTCTAGAATGATGACACAATTTTTTTCTATTTTTTCTCCACTGGCTAATGAGGGTGGTTTGTTTATTATTATTGGAAAAAAAAAATGAATACTTATTTAAATAAAGAATTTTTTTTTGTAAAATTCCCGATTATATTTCCTATAATTTATGGATTCATTCTTTTTAATTTTCCGACATTTGAGACAAGTTTAATATTTTTAACCATTTTGTTATTAGCAGAACCACATTTTGGGGCAACTTGGCCCTTTTTTTTGAATAAAACAAATTACCAACACGTCAATGAAAATAAGATATCTTTAATTTTTATTCCAATTTTAATTTTATTTTTTTGTTTATTTGGTTTTTTTTACTTCAATAAAATATTTTATTTGATTTTTTTTGTAGCTAACATGTATCATGTTACCAGACAAAGTTTTGGAATTAGCAAACTTTATACTAAAAATCAATCAATAATAAAATTTCAAGAATTATTTATTTATTTATTTAATTCTTTATTTTTTTTAGTTGCTTATTTAAGATTTTTTTTAGAAATTAATATTGATGAGATCAAACTTATATTAAATTTAATTATTATATCTTTATTTATTTTATCTATTTTAATTTATTTAATAAAATTTAATTTTAATCAAAGTTTATTTACTTATATAACTGGATGTTTAATTTTTTATCCAGCTTGTTTTGTTGATAATCCAGTACATGTCATTCTAATGGGTGTTACAATGCATTTCTCTCAATATTTATTTTTGACAAACAAAGTTGTTATTGGAAGAATAAATGAAAATGACA
>MDSV01111491.1_pt1 | contig 10085 bp, 9 predicted proteins | sample 810851 | NCBI WGS metagenome assembly MDSV01 (sample SAMN05326640, study PRJNA326480) | marine metagenome | isolation source: seawater | place: Atlantic Ocean: North East | collected 2012
ATGTAAAAGGAAGACAAGTTTTTGATAGCAGAGGAAACCCAACTGTAGAAGCAGAAGTTTTTTTAGATAATGGTATTTCTGCTACTTCGATATCACCTTCAGGAGCCTCTACGGGTGCTTTTGAAGCTCATGAATTAAGAGATAAAGATAAAAATAAATTTTTAGGTAAAAGTGTTAATACGGCTGTTGAAAATATAAATAATCAAATTTCGCCTAAATTAAAAAATCTTAATTCTGATGATCAGAAAAATATTGACAAAATTTTATTAGATTTAGATGGTAGTGAAAACAAAATAAATCTAGGTGCCAACGCTACACTTGCAGTATCATTAGCTAATTCAAAATGTTCTGCTTTATCAAATAAAAAATCTCTTTTTAAGAATTTAGGAAATAGTTTCTCTTTACCTATTCCATTAATGAATATTATCAATGGGGGAGCACATGCGGATAATGATTTAAATATTCAAGAGTTTATGGTTAGACCTGACTCTGCTAAAAATTTTATGGATGCAATTGAGAAATGTTATTTAATAATTCAAAATCTAAAAAAATTATTAAAATCAAAAAAAATGTTTACAAATGTTGGAGATGAAGGTGGTTTTGCTCCACAAATAAGCACGAATGAAGAAGCGTTAGAATTAATTGTTAAAGCTATTGAAAAATCAAATCTAAAACCAGGCAAAGATGTTGTTATTTGTTTAGATATTGCGGCTAATGAATTAATTAATGAAAAAGGCCAATATTCTATTCAATCTAAAAATTTTACATCAGTTGGTGACGTTATTAGCTATTATAAAAAACTAACATCTACTTATCCAATAAAATCTATTGAAGATCCCTTTGCCGAAGAAGATTGGGAGTCTTGGAAAAAAATAACTAACGAAATAGGAAAAAATGTTCAAATAGTAGGAGACGATTTATTTGTCACAAACGCTAAACGTTTGCGCAGAGGAATTAATGAAAAGTCAGCTAATTGTATTTTAATCAAGCCCAATCAAATTGGAACTTTAACAGAAACTTTGGATGTTGTTAATTTAGCTCAAAGCAATGGTTACAGAACTATTATATCTCATCGCTCAGGAGATACAGAGGATACCTTTATAGCTGATTTGGCAGTTGCAACTAATTCGACTCAAATTAAAACAGGATCACTAGCTAGATCAGAAAGAGTGGCTAAATATAACCGTTTATTACGCATAGAAGATGAACTTGGAAAATACGCAAAAATGGCTAGAGTTTAGGTATTATGAGATTTGTAGAAATAATTAATAAAAAAAAATTCACTTTAATAAGTATTTTTTTGTTTCTTTATATTGCATTAAATTTAATAGATGGTGAGAGAGGTTTAATTTCATATTTTAAAAAACAAAATTATATTGAACAGCTTATTAAGGAAAAAGAAATACTAACAAAAAAACTTATATCTGTAGAAAAGAAAAATAATCTATTAACTGATAATATTGATATTGATTACTTAGAAACTTTATATAGAAAGAAATTTATGGTTGGTAAAAGAAGTGAAAAAATTATCCTTAAGTAGATTTACATGAAACCGAGGCATCCTGAAAAAATAAACAACCCTATAAATCCAATTAAAAAAAAGCCAAAATGGATTAGAACAAGAATTTTAGATACACAAAATTTTTTTAAAACTAAAGAAATTATAAATAAGAAAAAACTTCATACAGTTTGCCAGGAAGCTAGTTGTCCAAATATATCTGAGTGTTGGAGCAAAAGACACGCCACATTTATGATTATGGGTGATACTTGCACACGAGCATGCTCTTTCTGTAATGTTAAGACAGGCAAACCTACTTTTTTAGATCCTTTTGAGCCAGAAAAAATAGCTCTTGCAACAAAGCAGTTAAACTTAAAACATGTTGTTATTACATCAGTTGATAGAGATGATCTTGAAGACGGTGGAGCAAATCATTTTGCAAATGTTATTAATGAAACAAGGAAATTAAATAAAGATACAACTATAGAAGTTTTGACACCTGATTTTTTAAGAAAAAAGAATTCTTATGAAAAAGTTGTAAGAGCGAATCCGGATGTATTTAATCATAATATAGAAACGGTTCCAAGCTTGTATCGAGTTATTAGACCTGGCTCTAGATATTTTGCCTCAGTAAACTTATTAAAATTAGCTAAAGAAATTAATAAGAAAATATTTACTAAATCAGGAATAATGTTAGGGCTCGGAGAAAGTAAAAATGAAGTACTTCAAGTTATGGACGATTTATTGTCTGCAAATGTTGATTTTTTAACTATTGGTCAATATTTACAACCTACTGAAAAACATTTCCCACTCAATCGATACGTACACCCAAATGAATTTGAAGAATATAAAGAGATAGCATTATCAAAAGGTTTTTTAATTGTCGCCTCATCTCCGCTAACTAGATCTTCATATCATGCTGATGAAGATTTTGTAAAAATGCGAAAATTGAGAGACATTCAATCTCAATGCCAACAGCTTCAATAATTAAAGAGATACCTTGCTCCAAAGAGAAACTAATTAAAATGGTTCTCGACATAGAAAAATATCCAGAATTTGTACCCTGGTGTATAAAAGGGAAGATCCATAGTAAAAAAAACTACGATGATAAAATTGAAATTGTTGCCGATCTTACTATAGGTAAAAGTTTTTTTAATGAAACTTATAAAAGCCATGTAGTTTATAATAAAGAATTAGATTCTATATTAGTTACTAATATTGGCGGACCTCTTAAACATTTAGACAACAAATGGTTTTTTAAACAAAAAGGTAACAAAAGTGAAGTAAACTTTCATATTAATTTTGAATTAAAAAGTAAAATTTTAAGTTTAATAATGATCAAGTCTTTTGACATTGGGTTAAAAAAAATAGCTGATGCATTTGAAAAAAGAGCTATTGATTTATTTTAACGAATTTAAAATTAAAAAAAGTGATTTTTTTACTGCACTTTTTTGAATATATTTTCTTCCTTTATTTTTAAATTGATACTTATTTATAGAAATTTTATTTGTATTTTTTATTCCAATAAATACTAATCCTACTGGTTTTTTAAAAGATCCTCCGCCAGGTCCCGCTATACCAGTTATAGATATAGATATTTTTGTTTTGCTTAATTTTCCTAAATTTTTGACCATAGCTTTACATACTTGACTACTTACAGCGCCATATTTATTTATTAATTTTTTAGATACTTTTAGTAAACTATTTTTTGATTTATTAGAATAAGTGATCAAGCCAAGATTAAAAACTTTTGAGGATCCTTTTATAGAAGTAATAGCGCTAGATAATTGTCCTCCTGTACAAGACTCTGCAGTAGAGATTGTTATATTTTTCTTAATTAATTTATTAATAACTTTATTAGAAAGTGCACTCATACAATTAACCTCCTAAATAAAATAATATTATAATTAGAACAACAATAGTATAAATACCTGCAAGTATATCATCTAGCATTATACCTAGAGCTCCCACAGTATTTTTGTCTACATAACTAATTGGATAAGGTTTTAATATATCGAAAAATCTAAACAAAAAGAAACAAGAAAAAAAATAATATAATTTTGGAAGTGGGTATAGAGTTTCAAAAATTGGTATAGCTAATAATGGTAAAATTTGACCAGCTACTTCATCTATAACTATTTCTTTAGGGTCTTTATCATCAAATTCATTAAAAGAATTATTTATTGCAATAAATGAGTAAAAAAAAATAGATAGAGTTAATAGAAAAAGAACATAATAATTAAAAATATTTAGTAAAAAAAAGACAAGAAAACAAGTAATTAAAGATGCAAAAGTTCCAGGCGCATACTTTATTTCTCCAACTTTAAAAAATGTTAAAAATAATAAATTAAATTTTTTAATCATTGTTCGTTACAGAAACTATAACTTCAGCAGCTATAGCTTTCTCCTTTCCTATAAGCCCAAGTTTTTCAGTTGTCTTACCTTTTATATTAATTTGATTTGAATCTATTTCGCAAGTTTTACTTATTACTTTTATCATTTTATTAGAATATTTTTTAACACTAGGTTTTTGAGTAATAATGTTTATATCGATATTATTTATTAAGAAATTTTTAGACTTAATTAAATTTATAACCTTTTTTAATAATATAGTAGATCTTATATTTTTATATTTTTCATTTTTATCTGAGAAAAGTTTTCCAATATCACCCAATTTACATGCTCCAAGTATACCATCAATTAAAGAATGTAAAACAGGATCACCATCGGAATGACCTAAAGTTCCTACAGGCGAAGGAATTTTTATTCCACCTAAATATAAATTACGCCGCGATACAAGTCTATGGATATCAAAGCCTAGTCCGTAATATATTTTTCCCTTTTTTAGAAAAGTTAACATTTCGAGGTCTTCTTTAGTAGTTATTTTAAAATTTAATTTACTGCCAGCTATGGTTTTAACTTTTTCATTGTCTTTAACAAAAAAACTACAATCATCGTCAAAAACTATTTTTCTGTACTTTTTGTGTTTGTTATAAATTTTTTTATATGTGAATCCTTGTGGAGTTTGTGAAAATCTAAGAGTTTTACGATCAATGTTTTTAAAAATTAAATTATTTTTTATTCTTTTTGTTGCATCATAAATATTAATAATTGGTATTACTGCATGACATGTTTTAAGTTTATTTAAAATATTTGTAATAAGAACTTTTGATGGATAAGGTCTTGCAACATCATGAATTAAGACTTTTTCACACTTTAATTTTTTTATACGTTGTAATGCTTTAAAAGTTGATTCTTGCCTAGTTTTGCCACCAATTATTTTTATTGTATTTTTTAAATTTAAAGAATTTAAATATTTTTTGTGCTTTTTGTTGTAAACTATTATTGTTTTTTTAATATCCTTAAATCCTTGAAATGAATAAAATGCTTGTTCAAGAAGGGTTTTGTTATTTACGCTACAATAAGGTTTTGGTATTGTAGATTTAAACCTTGAACTGTCACCAGCAGCTAATAATATAAGAATTGAATTCATAATTATTAAATTTGTATTATATTTACAAAAAATGTTAACTAATATTTAGCAAATGATTAATATCATTAAAAATTATAAATGGGTAATAACAACTTCACTTTTTTGTATTGTACTTGGGTTATTAACATTTTTTACTTTTATTAATCGTAGTATAATTGAATTAAACGAATTTAACCTTCAGCTACTTCTTATTTTTGATGCAATTCTTTTAGTTTTATTTTTTGGTTTAATTTTTAAAGAAAGTTATAAAGTTTTCAAATTACGAAAAAAAGGAAAATTGGGATCGGAAACGAGTCAACGGTATATAATTTTCTTTTCTACCACAACTTTAATTCCCTCAATTTTAATAGCAATATTTTCATTATTTTTAATTAATGTTGTTCTTGAAAAATATTTTGAAAAGAAAATTAAAACTGTCGTTAATAGTTCTGCTGAAGTTGCAAGAAATTATATTGAGCAAACACGAAATTCAATTGAAGCAGATATTCTTTTAATGGTTTTAGATATAAATAATAAATCAAATTTATTTTATAACAATCCTGAAAGATTTGAAATTACACTTGCTTCACAAAGATTATTACGAAGACTTGATGAGGTTCATTTGTTAGATAGTTCTGGAAATGTAATCATGTCAAATGTTGTCGATACTTCTAAGCCTTTTGTTCTACCGCCAGAGGAAGCTTTCACAAGATCTTTAGAAGGTAAGCCCGTAAGGATCATAGATTCACGAACGAACAGAACATCTGCTTTTATTAAATTAGATAATTTTATTGATACATACCTTTATATTGTAAAATTTATGGATCCCAAATTAATAAATTATCTTAGACAAACTGGAGATGCTGTAAGTTTTTATTATGGGGTACAAGATCGAAAAACTGGAATTAAAATTACTTTTGCAATAATTTATGTATTGATAGTTTCTTTATTGCTCTTCCTTTCAGTAACAATAGCAATTAATTTTGCCTCACGTCTAACTACACCTATCATAAATTTGATCTCTGCTTCTGATAAAATAAGTTCAGGTGATTTAAATGCCAAAGTTGATCAAATTCAAACAGACCATGAATTTGAAACATTAAATAAAAATTTTAACTCAATGATTGATAAATTAAAAGTTCAACAAGATAAACTTCTTTTTTCAGAAAGACATGCTGCTTGGGAAAGTGTTGCGAGAAAATTAGCGCATGAAATTAAAAATCCACTTACTCCTATCCAGCTATCAATTGATAGGATCCGTGAAAAGTATTTAGATAAAGCTGAAGACAAAGATAAAAATTTTTCAAATTATTTAAATACTATATCAAAACAAATTAAAGATATTGAACATTTGTTAAATGAGTTCTCCGATTTTGCCAGAATGCCAAGTCCAGTTTTTAAAAAAATAAATTTGCATGAACTTATTCTAAGATCTTTAAGTTTAAACGATCTTTCTGAAAAAAATATAAATTTTGATATACCTAACAAAAAAAAGTCAATTATTGTAATGGGTGATGAAGAACAGCTTAATAGAGTATTTATAAATTTGATAAAAAATTCTGTAGAAGCAATTTATGAGAAAAAAACAAAAAATGTTGAATTTAAAGGAAATATTAAAGTAGAAATTATAGAGGATAGTGACTATATATACGTGACTGTTGTAGATAATGGAATTGGTTTTAATCAAGTGGACAAAACTAAAATGTTAACGCCATATTACACAACAAAGGAAAAAGGAAGTGGCTTAGGGCTAGCAATAGTTACAAAAATTATTAATGATCACAACTATACAATTTTATTTAATTCAATAAAAAATGGAGCTAAGGTAGAGATTAAAATACCAAAAAATTATGACTAAAGAGATTTTAGTTATTGATGATAATTCAGATATAAGACAATTAATTTCAGGAATTTTAAGAGACAAAGGTTTTTCAGTTAGGGAAGCTACTAACTATGATCAAGCTTTATTTGAGATCAATAAAAAATTGCCAGATGTTGCAATTATAGATGTCAAGTTAGACAAGGGTGATAATGATGGTCTCGAATTATTAAAACATATAAAAAAAAGTGACGATGACGTCCCGGTAATTATGATTTCTGGCCATGCAAATGTTCAAATGGCAGTAGATTCTTTAAAGTTAGGAGCTTTTGAATTCATACAAAAACCTTTTTCTACTGAAAGGTTATTAAATTTTTTAAATAGAGCTGTAGAAAATGTAGTTTTAAAAAAAGAAAAGAAAAATTTAGAAAGCAAACTATTTTATTCTTACGATATTATTGGAACAAGTCAACAAATGCAAAAAATTAAACAACTAATAACAAAACTAGCAAATACCGAAAGTAGGATTTTCATTTCTGGTCCAGCAGGATCTGGTAAAGAACTTGTTGCTAGACAAATACACAAACAATCGCTAAGAGCTGATAAACCATTTGTTGTAGTTAATGGTGCTTTGTTAGATCCCCAAAAATATGAATTAGAACTTTTTGGATTAGAAAATCCAAACGAAACTAGTACCTATGGATTTTTTGAAAAGGCTAAAGATGGAACTCTTTTAATAGATGAAATAAGTGAAATTCCATTAGAAACACAAGCTAAAATTTTAAGAGTCTTGATAGATCAAAAATTTAGAAGATTAAATGGAACAAAAGAAATTAATGTAAATGTTAGAATAATTAGTACATCAAGTAAAAATATTAGAGAAGAGGTTGATAAAGGGAATTTTAGAGAAGATTTATATCATCGATTAAATGTTGTTCCAATTTACTTACCTCCATTAAAAGACAGGACTGAAGATATACCACCATTATTAAATTATTTTTCTAGAAAAATAGCTGAACTGAATGGCATAAGTGAAACAAAATTAGATACACATTTTGAGTTATTTTATAAGTATGATTGGCCTGGTAATGTTAGAGAATTAAGAAACTTAGTAGAAAGAATTTCAATACTATCTCAAAACGAAAATAAAAGTAATTTGAATCAATTGGTTTTAGATTCTTTATCTCCAAAAAGTGTTTCTAAAAACTCTGACACATTTGATAATGTTTTTTCTTATCCTTTAAAAGAAGCAAGAGAAAAATTTGAAAAAAATTATCTAACTTCACAACTAAAAAAACATAAAGGTAATATTTCTAAAACAGCTGAATTCATAGGAATGGAAAGATCTGCTCTTCACAGAAAACTTAAAACTCTAGGCATTAAGGTTGTAAATTAAATGAATATAATTATTTGCGGTGCCGGTAGAGTAGGCTTTTCTATTTCTGAACAATTGTCAGCCCAAGGTCATTCTATAACAGTGATTGATCAATCAAGTGAGTTTATACAAAAAATTAATGATAGCCAAGACGTCAAAGGAGTCGTTGGTAGAGCGACATATCCATCTGTTTTAGAAAAAGCAGGTGCAGAGGATGCTGATATGATAATTGCAGTTACTCAAAACGATGAAACTAATATGGTAATCTGTCAGGTAGCCCATTCTTTATTTAAGATAAGTAAAAAAATTGCAAGAATAAGAAGCCAAGAATTTTTGGGAGGAAAGTGGGGTAAATTATATGGAGAGTCTAACCTTCCAATTGATGTAATAATATCTCCTGAACTTGAAGTGGCTAAATCTTTGCAAAGAAAGCTAGACGCTCCAGGGGCTCTTGATAGCGTTCCTTTTGCTAATGGCAAAATTAAGGTATTAGAAATTAATATTGGAAAAAATTGTCCACTAGTGAATACTGAGTTAAGAAAGCTTACCGAACAATTTCCTGATTTAAGAGCAAATATACTAGGTGTCGTTCGAGGTGAAAAATTTGTTATCTTAAAAAAGAAAGATAAAATTGTTGTTAACGATAAGGCGTTTGTTGTAATTAATGCATCACAAATCAACAAAACTCTTTCTGCCTTCGGTCATGATGAAAAAAAAGCAAAAAAAGTTTTAATTATAGGAGGAGGAAATATTGGTTATAATTTAGCAAAAAATTTAGAAACTGACTCAGAGGGAGTAAGAGTTAAAATTGTAGAAAAAAATAAAGAAAGAGCGGAATTTATTGCAAACGAACTTAATAATACAATCGTAATTAATGGTGATGGGTTAGACGAAAATGTTCTTAAGGAAGCTAATATTGAGGAAGCTGAAACAATTTTATCATTAACGAATGATGATGAGGATAATGTTATGCTTAGTGTATTAGCTGAAAAGAATAATCCAAATAAGAGAACAATTGCTTTAGTAAGCAAGCAAAATTATAGTCTATTACAATCATCATTAAAAATTGATGACTTAGTAGACCCAAGACTGGCAACAATATCAACCATACTAAAACATGTCCACAAGGGAACGATTGAAACTGTTTACACGCTTCTAGATGGTGAGTATGAATTTATAGAAGCCGAAGTATTAGAAACTTCTGAATTGATAAGCAAATCTATTAAAAACTCAAATCTTCCAAAAGAAATACGAATTGGTGCTGTTGTTAGAGGTAAGGAAATAATAATACCAAAATCAGATTTTAAATTTGAAAAAAAAGATTTAGTAGTCTTTTTAACAAAAAGAGAACATCTTGAAAAAGTGGAGAGTTTATTTAGGATAAGTTCATTAGTTTAATGAATCATAAAAGCATACTATTTTTCTTAGGACTATATTCATTTTTCATATCCTTTTTTTCTATACTAAATCTTTTATATTCAGTTTATTTTGATTTTCAGATTGATTTAAATTCTTATTTATTAACTTTTTTTATATCAGCATCTATTGGGGCTTTATTTTATTATTTAGGTCGTAACTATAATAAAGATATAAGTTTAATTGAACAAATAACTTTTGTAATTCTTGGTTTTATTTTAATACCTTTTTTACTATCAATACCTTATTTTTTAAGTATTTATAATTTTAGTTTTTTAGATTCTTATTTTGAATCAGTTTCAGGTTTTACAAATACAGGTTTTACAATTATAGAAAGAGTTAAAAATATTGATGAACCTCTCATATTATGGAGATCAACATCCCAATGGATGGGAGGATTATTTTTTTTATTAGTAACGATTGGAACAATTGGCTCGAAACAAATTAAGATTAAACCAGCATATTTAATCTCTGGAGGTGCATCAGGTAAAAACTTTTATAAAAA
>MDSV01113419.1_pt1 | contig 10085 bp, 11 predicted proteins | sample 810851 | NCBI WGS metagenome assembly MDSV01 (sample SAMN05326640, study PRJNA326480) | marine metagenome | isolation source: seawater | place: Atlantic Ocean: North East | collected 2012
ATCACTTGGTATTCTAGTATTAGCTCAAAAAACTGGAATGAAAATCAATCTTATCCCTTTGTCTGGAGGGAAAAACACACGTAATGGAGTTCTTACAGGTGAAACTGATTTAGGAGTTCTACCATCTACTACTGTAATGAAAAGAAAAGGATTGAATGTCATCGGTCTTTTTGATGAAAAAAATGTTTTAAAGAAAAAAATGCCTAATGCCATTTTGGTAAATACTGAATATAAATTAGGATTACCACCTCTGCCTGCTGGAGCTCGAGCATTTGGAATAAAAACATCGGCAATTGAAAAACATCCTGATAGATTTAAGAAATTATTATCTTCAGCAAAAAAAGTTTTCTCCGATGAAGCTTATAAAAAAGCAGTTGTAAAATCCAAAGCACCTTTGGAATTTATAAGTGAAGGCTATGAAATAGAATGTAAGGCTTATGTTGAAAACATTACCAAGGTAGGTCAAGAATATCGTTCTTTATTATCAGGTTAAAAAATAAATTTTTTCCCTATACTATTAATTATAATATAGTGTAGGGGAAAATAGGTATATTCATGTCGCCTAAAAAAAAATCACAAAAAGAAATTAAAAATGTTTTACCAGATCTTATAATTCCATGTTTGGCATTCATTTTTACATTATATTATCTATCAACTATAACAGAAGCTCCATGGATCGCTCAGGCAAGTGCGATATTAGTTGGAAGTCTTCTTATTTTATTAATTTTAATTTTTTTTTACAAAAACCTTTTTAATGATTCGAAAAGAAAAAGGTATTATCTCTTTTTCAAATTTAAACATAGATAAGCCAACATCTCTTAAACGCATAATATTATTAATTCTGACTTTATGTTTTACTTTTTGTCTTGAGCTTTTAGGTTTCACATTATCTGCTATTATCTTTTTATTTTTTTCAATTATTTTACTTTCTTCTATAAAAAATTGGAAAAATGCCTTAATGATTTCTGTCAGCTGCTCCTTGATTGGTTACTTCATTTTTATCTATGTTTTTAACACTCAATTTCCAAGAGGCGCGTTTGAAAATTTTATAGAAAGAATTCAAGATGGATAATGATTTTATAATTTTTTTTTCATTAATAAGCAATACACTTGAATATTGGTGGATAATTATTCCTGCTACTATATTAGGCATTGTTGTTGGCGCTATACCAGGATTTAGTGCGGCGAACACTATAATTGTTCTTTTACCCCTAACTTTGTCAATGGGGCCTGAAGCAGGAATGATTTTCATGGTAGCCATTTATACTTCATCCCGTTTAGGAGCAGGGATACCTGCTGTACTTGTCAATATTCCTGGAACTGCTGGTGCCGCAGCAACGCCTTTAGATGGTTATCCAATGTCAAAACGAGGTGAAGGTCAAAAAGCATTATCTATTTCCTTTACATCTTCTGTTTTAGGTGGGTTATTAACAACTATTTTAGCTTTAATTTTAATACCCTGGCTTTCACAAGCTGCATACTATCTCCATAGTGTAGAAATGATTGTTGTTATGTTATTTGGAATTTCTTTAATCGCCACTATATCTTCTCAAGATACTTTAAAAGGCCTTATAGCTGGTTTATTTGGCTTAATGATAGGATACATTGGCGCAGATGTAGTATATGAAATTCCTAGAGGAACTTTCGGCTTTTTAGAACTTTATGATAAAGTTCCTTTGGTACCTGCTTTAGTTGGATTATTTGCCATCTCAGAAGCTTTTGTAGTTATTGATAGAAAAATGGTTACAAATCAATCTATTTCTAAAGATACAAAAATCATTCACTCTTGGAAACAAACATTTATTGGTATTAAAATAACCCTCATTCGTTGGAAGCATGTTATTTGGACAAGTATTTTAGGACTAATTATCGGAGTTATTCCTGGTGCTGGAGCAGCAATAGCTTCATTTGTAGCTTATCAACAGTCAAAAAATTTTTCTAAAACACCTGAACTATATGGCACAGGACATCCAGAAGGCCTTATCGCACCAGAGTCTTCTAACAATGGTGTAACTTCTGGAACATTAATACCTTTATTAATAATAGGTGTCCCTGGCGGTGCAACTGCTGCAATTATGGCAGTGGTTTTAGAATATCATGGGGTACAATTTGGTCCTGACATTTTTGAAACAAACCCTATGTTAGGTTACGGACCTTTTGTAGCAATGGGCATAACATATATTATTCTTGGGTTTTTAATAATGCCCTTAACAAGATATTTTTCTAACGTTCTTCTTATCCCTACTAAATATATTGCTCCACTCATAATTGTTTTTACTCTAGTTGGCTCTTTTGTTCCTAGAGCTTATGTTTTTGATATTTATATTGCTATTATCTTTGGAGTAATAGGTTATATAGCTAGAAAGACAGGCTATCATGTAGCAGCAATTTTAATCGGTGTGATTCTAGGTCCTATGTTAGAAAATTTTTTCCTAAGAGCATTAAGAATTTCCCAAGGTGACCTAACTACTCTTTTTTCATCATCATTGGGAAACACTCTTTGGATACTTTTAATCTTTTCATTATTTGTACCAAGTTTAAAAAAATATTTTTCAGGACAAAAAAAAGGGGATTAATTTGATTATTTCTAAAAACTTAAAACATTTATCACATTTAGACATTCCAGGTGGTGGGCAAATAGTTGTTCAAAACAATACATGTTTTGTAGGCCATATGAAACCTCCTCATGGAACTAGTATAATTGATGTAGCTGATCCTAAAAATCCAAAAATAATTTCTGAAATTAAAACTGACAGTCCATATTCCCATACTCATAAAGTACGTGTTTCAGAAAATATAATGATTACAAATGTAGAACAAAATAATCGTCATTTTTTACGTAAGTCCTCTAAATTAACAAAATTTAGAAACGATTTTCATAAATTTAATGGATATTTTCCTTCAAAAAAAGTTTTAGAAAAAGAATTTCATTTAAATGAACTACAAATTTCACAATTAGATGAGTTCTTAATACGAGGATATGATGAAGGCGGTTTTAAAATTTGGGATATTTCTGATTTGACTAAACCTAAGTTATTGAATTATCAAAAAACATTTGGATTTGGAACTCATAGATTTGATATGGATAATAATTATGCCTATATATCAACTGAAATGAAGGGTTTTCTGGGTAATATTTTAGTAATATATGACATCAAAAATCCAGAAAAACCAAAGGAAATAAGCAAATGGTGGCTAGATGGACAAAACATTGAAAGTGGTGAGAAACCTTATTGGGATGGATACGGCAATCGTCTTCACCATGCTCTAAGAGTAGGTGATGAATTATGGGCTGCAGTATGGCATGCTGGATTTAGAGTAATAGATATTAGTAATATAAAGAATCCAAAAACAATTGGATCTTATAATTACCATCCTTGGGTAGTTGAACCGACTCATACTATTTTACCAGTCTTAAAACCATTATCAGGCAAAAGAATTGCTTTAGCCGCAGATGAAGAACATGATCATAGATTAGGTCAACCTCACGCGGGTTTGTGGATTTTTGATATTTCAAATATAAAAAAAATAGAACCTTTGGCCACCTTTCATGTTAGCGAATTGGACTCTCCTTATTCACGTAACAAGGGAAGATTTGGAATGCATCAATTTCAAGAACATCTTGAAGATGGTATCATTTTTTGTGCTTGGTTCGCAGGTGGCTTAAGAGTAGTTGATGTAACAAATCCCAGTTATCCTGAAGAAATCGGTTATTTTATTCCTAACCCTCCAAAAGGAGAAAATTCACCTCAATCTAATGATGTAGATATTGATGAAAAAGGCCTAATCTATCTTTTAGACAGGAATAGAGGACTAAATATATTAGAGTACAAATGTTAATTTTTATATTTAAAAGGGAATTCAAATTATGAATGAAAAAAGTGTAAAAGGGATTGAACATTGGATTAATAAAAAAGAAGGTGTGAAATTATTTCTCTGGGAAAAGTATCTGGATAATACTAAAAATAAAAAAGGAACCGTTTTATTTGTTCACGGATCCTCAATGGCATCTCAACCTACTTTTGATTTATATGTTGAAAATAGACCGTTTAGTTCTGTAATGGATTGGTTTTCATTAAAAGGTTATGACACCTGGTGTGTTGACTTGGAAGGCTATGGAAGGTCCTCTAAACACAGAGATATTTTCTGTGATATTTCTAATGGCGCAGATGATTTAAGAGTTGCTTCGGATTATATTTTAAAACATCGAGATTGTGGACCTCTTTTAGTTTATGGAATTTCCTCAGGAGCATTAAGAGCAGCTATGTTTGCAGAACGTCACCCTGAGAGAGTTGCACGTTTAGCTTTAGATGCTTTTGTTTGGACCGGAGAAGGAAGTCCTACTCTCGAACAAAGAAGAAAAAAGCTTCTGGAATTCTCATCCTCAAAACGTCGACCAATTGATAAAAATTTTGTATTCTCTATATTCGAAAGAGATCATCCAGACACAGTTGAAAAAAAAGTAGTTTTAGCTTTTGCAAAAGCAATAATGTCTCTTGATGACTCAATGCCCAACGGCACATATATTGATATGTGTTCTAAATTGCCATTAGTAAATCCAGAATCAATCAAAGTTCCAACTATAATTATGAGGGGTCAATATGATGGAATTGCATCTTTTGATGATTTACTGAAGTTTTTTTTAAAACTACCACATCCAAACAAGCAATTTACTGTTATGGAAGGAATTTCACATGCAAGCTTTCAGCAAAAAAATTATTTAATGGTTTATGAAATTTTGGAACACTTTTTTTCTAAAAAAGAAGCAGCATATAAAGGTTAGTAAAAAACTAATTTATTTTCAAAGCGTTTTTTGTTATTTGCTTATAATCATTAAATCCCTTTGGTGCTAACCAGGATCCTCCAACGCAAATGACATTTTTTTCAGCTATCCATTCTTTATAATTCATTTCATTAATTCCTCCAGTTGGACAAAATAAAGCTTTTTGAAACGGACCTGCTAAAGATTTTAAATATGAAATTCCCCCTAAGTTATTTGCTGGAAAGAGCTTAAAAGTATTAAAGTTTATTTTTAATAAAGACATAATTTCACTTGCTGAAGACACACCTGGTAGATAAGGAAAGTCTAACTCCTTTGCTTTTAATGCAAGTTCTAATTCATAACCTGGACTAACTGCAAATTGAGCTCCACATTCAATAGAATGCCTTAATTGATGAATATTTAGAACTGAGCCAACTCCAACTTTAATTTCAGGAAATTTTTTTCTGATTTTCTCAGTATGCTTGAAACCCATTTCATTTCTGAGAGTGATTTCTACAACAGTAATATTTCCATCAATTAAGGAGCCAATAAGTTTTTCAGGATCAACATTATCCTCTATTTCTAAAACTGGAAGTACCTTAATATCTGATAAAATATTTTTCATTAGTTTTCTATTTTTTATATTTTATATTTTATATTATATATTATATTTGGTCAGTATAAATTGAATTATACTTTTTACTACGTTAGTATTTTATATAAATTAGGAGTAATAATGGAAGTTTTAATTTTAGGTGGAGCAGGAATGGTAGGACAAAAACTGCTCAAGAAAATCATTGAAAAAAAATATATTAATGGAAAATCAGTAAGTAAAATAAAACTCTTTGATATAGTTGAAGCCGTTTATCCAGAAAACACAGGAATTGAAATTGAAACTATAACTGGAGATATTTCTAAGCCAGAAACTAGCATAAATTTAGTGGAATCTAAACCAGACATTATTTTTCATTTGGCAGCAATTGTTTCAGGACAAGCTGAAGATGAATTTGATTTAGGTTGGGATATTAACGCCAAAGGAAGTTGGAGTTTATTTGAAGCTGTCAGAAAACTTGGAGATAAATACCTTCCTAAATTGGTTTTTACCAGCTCAATAGCTGTTTTTGGGTCTCCTTTTCCAGAAAAAATTCCAGATAATTTCTTCACTACTCCTTTAACCTCGTATGGTGCACAAAAAGCTATTTCAGAATTATTATTAGCGGACTATTCAAGAAAAGGAATGATAGATGGTATTTCAATTAGATTACCTACAATTTGTGTTAGACCGGGAAAACCAAATTTAGCCGCTTCAGGTTTCTTTTCAGGTATTATAAGAGAACCTTTAAACGGATTAGAAGCCCGGCTTCCCGTTAGTACAAGCGTCAGACACTGGTATGCTTCACCAAGATCTGCGACAGGGTTTTTAATGCATGCAGCTGAACTTGATACTTCACAATTAAATCATAGAATTAATCTAAGTATGCCAGGACTATCAGCAACAATCGAAGATCAAATAGATGCATTAAGAAGAGTAGCTGGTGAAGATACTGTAAAACTTATTAAACATGATATAGATCCTAAAATTGATAAAATTGTAAGCGGATGGGCTCGAGATCTCGACACACAAAGAGCTTTAGATCTTGGTTTTAAAGCAGAAAACAACTTTGATGAAATTATTAAAGTTTACATAGAGGATGATTTAGAATGAAAAAATATCTTTATTTTTTTTTTTTTTATTTTTCCAACTTTAAGTTTTTCAAACAATTATAAGGCTGATATTAATTATCCTGATAGTAATGGACCTTTCCCGGTTATTATATTAAGCCATGGTCAAGGTGGACCTGGCCCACCATATCATAAAAAAGCTGCTAGAATGCAAAAAAATGGATTTGCTACAATAGTTTTAGATCATTACTCAAAAAGAAATGTAACTGGACCAGGAAGGAGAGAATTTACAATCAAAGAGGCAAAAAAGTGGCGTGAAAATGATATTTTAGACGTCCTTCAAAAACTAAAAAATAATACAAGGATAAATAAAAATAAAGTAATATTAGCAGGCTGGTCAGCTGGTGCAGGAATAGTCTTACCAATAATATCTAATCCACAAAAGTTAATAATACCAGATGACATAAATATTGCTGGAGCCATACTTATTTATCCTTATACTTACGGTTGTTATGAAACAATTGAATCTTTCAATGTACCTACTTTGATAATTTTTGGGCAACTTGATGGTTCAAAAAAACCTCTTACTGGAATACATTGTTGGAAAGAAAAAATAAGTAAATTTAAAAAAAATAATCATATTATAATTTTTAAAACTTTAGATAATTCATATCACCTTTTTGATTTTCCTATGAGAAAAAAAAAAGTATGTGTTTCAAGAAAATATAAGGACGGAATTACAGATATTTGCTATCAAGGCAATATTAAAGCCATGAAAGAAGGAATAATTGCTATGAAACAATTCTTAAGAAAAATAATTGTAAATTAATTTTTAAAAAAAAGCCTGAATACCTGTTTGAGCTCTGCCTAAAATTAAAGCATGAACATCGTGCGTACCCTCATAAGTATTTACTGTTTCTAGATTCATTAAATGTCTCATTACCTGATATTCCGCATGAATACCATTTCCTCCATGCATATCTCTCGCCATCCTGGCTATTTCTAGAGATTTTCCACAATTATTTCTTTTTACAATTGAGATACATTCAGGAGCTAATTTATTTTGATCAAACAAACGTCCAACTTGCAATGATGCATGTAAACCTAAAGTAATTTCTGTTTGCATATCTGCTAATTTCTTCTGAACTAACTGAGTTGAAGCAAGAGGTTTTCCAAATTGTTTCCTTTCCATAGTGTACTCTCTTGATCTAAACCAGCAATCCTCAGCAGCACCCATTACACCCCAAGAAATTCCATATCTTGCTCTATTTAAACAACTAAACGGTCCCTTTAAGCCCGAAACATTAGGCAAAATATTTTCCTCAGGCACGAAAACTTTATCCATAACAATTTCGCCAGTAATGGAAGCTCTTAGAGATAATTTTTTATTTATTTTCGGCGCTGACAAACCTTTCATACCTTTTTCTAATATAAAACCTTTTATCTGATTATCATGTTCTTTAGATTTAGCCCATATTATAAAAACATCTGCTATTGGGGAATTTGAAATCCACATTTTTGTACCCGTTAATTCATATCCCTTTGTAACTTTCTTTGCGACTGTTTTCATAGACCCAGGATCTGAACCAGCATCTGGCTCAGTTAAACCAAAACATCCTATAAACTCTCCCGTTGCTAATTTGGGCAAAAACTTTAATTTTTGATCTTTATTTCCAAAAGAGTTTATTGGATGCATAACTAAAGAAGATTGTACTGACATCATTGACCTATATCCAGAATCTACCCTTTCGACCTCTCTTGCCACTAAGCCATAAGAAACATAAGAAGCACCCGCACATCCGTACTCTTCTGGAATAGTTATTCCTAATAATCCTAATTCTCCCATTTCAGCAAAGATTCTTTTATCCATTTTTTCTTCAAGAAAGGCTTCTTCAACTCTAGGCATTAATTTATTTTGGGCATAATTATGAGCAGTATCTCTTATTAGTTTTTCTTCGTCAGATAGAAGATCTTCTAACTGCAGAGGATCTGTCCAATTAAAACTATGTTTAGAAACTTGTTTTTTATAAATTTCTACAACTTTATTCTCTTTATCTGAAGCTACATTGTCCATTATAAAACCTTACCTAAAAAATAATTACTTTGTTTTGTTTATACCATTTTGTCTTTTAACATATCTTTCTACAAAATCTAAACGATCTTGTCCCCAAAAAACTTGATCATCAATTAAATATGTTGGTGCACCAAAAACTGACGAATTTAAAGCTATTTGAGTATTTTTTTTCATTTCGCTACTAACTATTTCTTGTTTAGCAAAATCAACTAATTCTTCAGTAGTAGGTATTAATTTAGATATTATATTTTTCAAAATTTCTTCATTATCAACATCTAATTGTTTAACCCATAAACCTTCCATAATTTTGAATGCTATTTCATTAACATTTTCATAATTCAATAATCTGGCAGATATTATAACTAATGAAGGAAGCAAAGTTCTTGAAGGAAAAAATTTAGGTTCAGTATTTAACTTTATCTTTAAAAATTCAGACCATCTAACCAATTCCTGAAGTCTATAATTTTGTCTTTGGATAGGTCGTTTGTTTACTGGCAAACCTCCTGTAGCTGGGAATATTTCTCCAAAATTAACTGGCATAATAATTAACTCATAATTATTTTCTAAAGCTATTTCGTTAATTCTTTTATGACCAAGAAATGTCCAAGGACTTCCATGACTCATGAAGTATTCTATTTTTTTCATAAATTATATTCTCTTCTAATTACAATCCAAAACCAGATCCTGCATTCTTATATTCCTCCCTTGGAGGACTGAAAATGTCCATTACTTTTGCTCCATTTTGTCCCGCAATAATACCATGGTCGATATTCCCAGGTGTTAACCAAAAGTCACCTTTTTTAATTTCAATTTTTTCATCTCCCTGGATTCTAATTCCAGAACCTTCTATCAAAAAACCCCATTGCTCTTGAGGATGAGAATGAATTTTTCCTTCAGAATTTGGTTCTATTTCTACAATTGAAATCATAGCTTGTTCACCACAGAAAATACTAGTTTTTAAGCCTACACCAAGTTGCCTTTGAATTCCTTTATCAAGTTGATTAATATTATAAAAATTATCTCTTTGATTCATTTTTAACTCCTAATTAAAATGGTTTGTCACCCTCAAAAGTAATACGATGCATTAATCTTCTGTGTCCAAAATAATCATTAATAGGATAGTGCATAGTACATCTATTATCCCATATGGCAACTGAACCATTTTTCCATTTAAACCTACACGTAAATTCTGATTTAACTTGATGCTTAAAAAGAAATTCAAGAATTGGAATACTTTCTTCTTCAGTCATTCCAACAAATTTAGTGGTGTGAGCTTCATTTATATATAAAGACTTTTTCTTTGTCTCAGGATGAGTCCTAACTACTGGATGAATAGCTTCTAGTTCATCTCCTTTAAGACCAACAGATGAATGTTTCATTATATCAGATCTAGTTTTTGCCACTTTACCTTTTCCTGAGATATTAACAGCCTTAAGATCATCTAGAAATATCTTCATTCCATCAGACAAAGTTTCATATGCCAAATATTGGTTTGAGAATTCTGTATCTCCTCCAAATTGCGGGACTTCTATAGCATAAAGCATTGTACCCATAGGTGGTATTTCCTGATATGTTGTATCACTGTGC
>MDSV01156410.1_pt1 | contig 10085 bp, 6 predicted proteins | sample 810851 | NCBI WGS metagenome assembly MDSV01 (sample SAMN05326640, study PRJNA326480) | marine metagenome | isolation source: seawater | place: Atlantic Ocean: North East | collected 2012
TGTTTTAATGGGGGGTTGTTTAATTGGTGTTTTCGTAGCACTTGATTTCTTTATGTTCTACGTATTCTGGGAACTAACTCTGGTACCAATGTTCTTCCTGATTTTAAATTGGGGAGGAAAAGAAAGAAAATATGCTGCACAAAAATTCTTCATATATACATTTACAGCTTCAGTTTTAATGCTGTTGGGAATTATAACTCTTTATTTAATCCAAGAACCTTCAACAGCAAACACTAGTATTACAGGAAGAAGTTTTGACATGGAAAGAATGATTCAAACCGCACAAGAATCTGTGATTAATAATGAAATTTGGCTTGGTGCTGGAACTCAAAAGCTTTTATTTGTATTATTTATGGCAGGATTTTTAGTCAAATTACCAGTTGTTCCATTCCATACTTGGTTGCCTGATGCACACGTTCAAGCACCAACTGGAGGATCTATGCTTTTGGCTGGAGTTATGTTAAAAATGGGAGCTTATGGAATGTTTAGAATTCCAATCTCAATGTTCCCTCATGCATTAGTTGAATTTCAAATGCCATTATTGATAATAGGCATGGTAAGTTTATTTTATGGTGCATGGGTATGTCTTGGACAAATCAATCTAAAACGAATGGTTGCTTATTCTTCGGTTTCACACATGGGAATAATTCTATTAGGAATTGCAAGTTTACAGCCATTAGGATTTGCTGGTGCAATATTCATGATGTTTGCACATGGCCTAATATCTCCAATGCTATTTGGTGTTGCTGGTGCGTTTAAACACCACTATCACACTTTAGAAATCGGTTCTATGAGAGGGATTGCCAAACATAGTCCTTGGCTAGCGGGTAATATGATGTTCTCGTGGATGGCAAGTCTTGGTTTACCTCTTTTAGCAGGTTTCGTAGCTGAAGTTGCAGTATTAATTGCTCTATGGTTTGAATTCGGGTGGTGGGTGATTATCCCAGGAATCACTCTAGCAATTACTGCAGCATATTATCTCTGGAGTATGCAGAGAACTATTTTTGAAGGTGGTGAAGAAACACAACTACCTGAATCATTGGGAGATGAGAAACCAAAAGATATTGATTTTTCAGAAAAAATCGGATTAATGATTCTTGCCATTTTGACCGTTATCTTTGGAATATTCCCATTTATTTTCTTTGACATGATGTCTGGATATAGCAGTGAATTAATTGAAAATATCTTATTAGATGAAATTACTGGAAGGTGGTAATAATGGCAAAAGAAATTATTAGTTTATCTGGAATGGTTCATCTTTTACCTGAATTATTGTTATTAACAGGCATTCTTGCATTATTTTTGATTACAAACTTAGGTGATGCTAAAATTAGGTTACCACTTACTAGGTTAAAAATACCTGCTTTATTAGGCGGTAATCGTTTCAAATGGAATTCAGATCCAAGACTTCCAGGAATAATTTCAGTTTTTACATTCATTCTTTGTATTGGAATGTTATTAAAATCACTTGGCAGTAATTGTGAAAATATTCTAGAAGGTTTTTGTTCTGAAACTGTAATTCTTACAACAAATGGCACTAACCCCGTACAATTACTTAAATTAGATTCATTTAGTAGGTTATTTGAATTAATGTTTTTCTTGGCATTATTACTTGTAAGTGCAGCAAGCATCAATAGATTACAAGCAGATTCAAACCCAAATAGTGATGATTTAGAACAATTATTAGATAATCGTAGACAAGTTGATTTCCATCTTTTACTATTAATCTCCGGTCTTGGAATGACAATTGTTGCAATGTCAATGAATCTATTTGTACTATTTGTGGGGCTAGAATTAGCAAGTTTGCCAATCTACGTTTTGGTTGCATTCCATAAAGAATCTAAAGCAGGTTCTGAAGCAGGTGTGAAATATTTCATAACAGGAGCAATTTCTTCAGCTATTGGTTTGTATGGTATGTCATTACTTTATCTCTGGTCAGGGAGTTTACAATTAACAGTTCTTGAAGCAGCATGGGCAAATATGAGTACTCCTGATGCATTACCATTATTTGGAATTAGTTTATTATTAGTTGGTTTTGGATTTAAAATAAGTGCTGTACCATTTCACTTTGTTGCTCCAGACGCATATTCAGGGGCATCAAGCCCTATAGCTGCATTGCTTGCAACAGCCTCGAAAACACTCGGTTTTATTGGTTTAATGCGCATTCTAATGATAATAACGTTACCTGAAACAGGTTCTACTGCAGTATGGATGATTGCATTTGGGGCATTATCAGTAATAACAATGACTTGGGGTAACCTAGCTGCAATAGGTAGTCAAAATCCTAAAAGAATGCTTGCATACTCCTCAGTTGCACATGCAGGATATATGATGGCTGCATTAGTTTCTGTTGCTGCTTGGAAGAATGGTTCTTTTTCTGAAACAAATAATGAAGTTATGGCAGCAGAATTAATCATAGGTTCAATTATATTCCACCTGTTTGTATTAATAAGTTTCAAAATTGGTGCATTTATGGTTCTTTCCCATTTAGAAACTGAAAATGAATTGAAAGATATGTCTAGCTTACATGGGTTGGCAAAAAGAGAACCAATTATCGCCACATCAATGTTCATTTTCATGTTATCATTAGCAGGAGTTCCCCCCTTAGCTGGTTTTATGTCAAAATTCTTGATGATTACAGGAATTGTTCAAGCATCCTCTGCAGAAGTTCTAACAAACTCGAATACAGAATTAATTCCAACTATTTTAGGGATGAATTGGACATTTTTCTTGGCTATTTCAATATTCATCAATAGTGCTTTAAGTTTATACTATTACCTAAGAATAGGAGTACTAATGTTCTTTGAAGAACCTGAAACAAGACTCCCATTACCAAAAGTCTCTGTATTAAGGCTCGTCATTTATTCTTGTGCAATAGGATCTCTGTTCTTTGGAATTAATCCGGATTGGTTGGTTGAATCGGTAATAAATGCTTCAGAAGCATTATTTTCTAACTCTTAAGCATCTTGTTTAAATCAAATAAGTTTAGACGAAGAACTATGGGCAGACGTTTCCAAGAGAAAGTCGATAATGAAGAACTAGCTCGATTAGAATCTGATGTTGGACCAATTAGGGTATTAATGCCTAATGTGAAAATAAATGAAATGTTTGCCATTGCTGATAATATTCTTGGAGGAAGAAGAGTAAGTGTCATTTGTGCTGATGGGGAAACAAGAATGGCAAGGATACCTGGAAAAATGAGAAGGAGGCAATGGGTTAGAGAAGGTGATTTGATTATTATTTGGCCATGGGATTTTCAAGATAGTAAAGCCGATGTCAAACATAGGTATTCAAAAACTCAAGCAATATACCTCTCTAGAAAAGGTGTTTTACCAGAAATTGTTGATTTATTTGGTTCTGGTGAAGAAATACAAGAAGATTCTGATGAAAGTGGAATTTGGAGCGATACACCAAAGGAAGAGATTCAAGAAAAGGAAAATAATGAAACTCAAAAAGTAGAATCTAAAGAAGAGGATAGAATTAACACAGACGATATTGATGATTTGTTTGGATGATGATTAAAAATGGATGATTCAGAAAATAATCATGAATCTTTTCCACAATCATGGGACGAATTGATTGATGAATATGGGGAAGAAAGAAAAGCAAATAAAAAGAAAAAATATTCTAAAAAACATCACTCTTCAAATGAATTAACTGATCCTGGACAACGTTGGAGATGGATGGTTGAACCAAAATACAAACAAATGTTTGATGAAATTGAGCAGAAAATACAGGGAGCAATCGGTGTCGGGAAATTTGAATGGGTTGATCGTAGAGTTTTTGATCAAGTTTTTGACAGAATGACATTACTGGGCGTTTATAAATTAATGCAAGCAGGAGAAATTGGCCAAATAAATTGGCCTATTGCAAGAGGAAAAGAAGCACATGTTTTTCATGGATTAAGTGATGATGGAGTTATTGCCATAAAAATATTCCATACATCTAATGCGGTTTTTAAAAATTTACTTAAATATATTGAAGGTGATCCCAGATTTGGTGGATTAAAACGAAAGCATAGAGATTTAGTCACTGTTTGGGTACGTAAAGAACATAGAAATCTACTAAGAATGAAAAAATGTGGACTTAATGTTCCTGAACCGTTAGGAATTCATCAAAATATATTAGTTATGTCTTATATTGGTGATGATGAAAAACCTGCACCTAGACTTAGGGACGTCAAAATTAATAATCCTGAGGAAGTTTTTGAAAAATTAAAAACTTTTATTCGTATTTGTTGGCATGAAGCAAAACTTGTTCATGCAGATTTTTCTGATTATAACATATTATGGCATAATGGAGAACCTGTTGTAATTGATGTTGGACAGGCTGTATCTGATAAACATCCACATGCCAAAGAATTCCTAGTCAGAGATGTTCAAAGATTAATTGATTGGGGTTCTAAACAAGGTTTAGATTTTGAGTTAGCTGAAATACTATATGACATTATCAACTAAATTATTTGAATCATTATCATCAAAACCAGTTATCATCCAAATTGAAAACAACAAACCAATAATAATTTGTGCCATTGCAAAAACAAGTATTGATTCCTTTAAAGTCAAATAATTTTTATCTATTGCTAAACTAGCTAAAAATGCTGAAGCTGAATTAAAAATCGCCATCAATAATAAGTCTGAAGCAAAAACACGACCTCTCCATTCATCTGGAACTCTTTCTTGAAGCATTACATTAGATAAGACCCAATTAGACCCACTTGCAGCATGTGAAAAAACGATTAAGGAGATTGAAAGAAGTGTCCATTCTAACAAACCAAATATAAAATAAAAAATACCACTAACACTGATCAATAATCCAATTAAATATTTCCATTTATCTCTATCTTTAAACAATGATTTAGAGATAAAAGGGCCAATTCCCACTCCTATAGCCCTAGCTAAAAACATTACACCGATTCCTATAGCAAAATCACCCACACCTATTTGATCTCCAACTAAAACTATCAAAAATACTAAACCTCCGCCTCCAATTGTCCAAACTGATTTTGCAAATACTAATCTTAGTACATCTTTTTTACTGGAAATATATCTCCAACCATAATAAATTTCTAAAAGTCCTTTTTTAATAATAGATTTGTCATTTTTTTGTTTAAATTTTTGAGGTATTTGTATGGTTGAAATTAATATTGCTGCAATTAAAAATGATATTGCATCAACAATAAATGCAACATCAGTACCATATTTTGCAGTTACAAAACCGCCAAAAGCACATCCTAAACCAAGCATTGCTGACCAAGTTGCAGTATCTATTACATTTGCTGTAAGTAATTCTTTTTCATCAACAATATTTGGAAGTGCGGCTCTTTCGGCAGGTACTTCTAAAGCATGTAATGCCATTAGCAAAAATACCAACACATAAAGTAAAATTAAATGATTCTGATTATTAACAAAAATTAAACATAAAGCAACCAGGGCACTCAATAAATTTGCAGTAATCATAATTTTCTTACGATTATATAAATCTGCCAACATTCCTGTAAAAGGTTGAGGAATAGCAAAAGCAAGCATTCTCAAAGCAATAATTCCACCAAGTGCTAATTCCGAACCTGTTAAATCAATTACTAAAACAAAAACTGCAACAGTATTGAACCAAGTACCACCATTAGAAATTAAAAAAGATAACCAAAAACGAGCATATGTAGGGTTATTCTTAATCAATTCAAAATATCCAATTTCTAATTTTTCTAATGCAAAATTATTGTTTGAAACTTGGACTGTTTTCCCTCCCATATTTCAGTCCTGTTGGCAATTCATCTTAACAAATTTCTACTAAAATACGTCGCGATATTCAAAACTGATGCTTATGTCAGCAGTCAATATGGAAAGCAGTCTTAAGATTCCTAAAAAAAGAATCGCCATAATAATTGGTAAGGGTGGAGATACAAAAAGAATGTTAATTGAAACAAGTGGCTGCAAATCTATTTTTATTAATTCTGATAGTGGAGATGTAGTAATTAAATGGGGTGATCCAGGTACATTTGATCCATTAATGATGATGAAATTACCAGATGTGATTAAAGCAATTGGAAGAGGAATGAATCCAAAAAAAGCTATTTCCTTATTAGAAGATGATATGTTGTTTGAATTAATTGAATTAAAATCATTTGTTGGTAAAAAAGCAAATCAGCAAAGAAGAATGAGGTCAAGAATCATTGGTTCTGAAGGAAAAATTAGAAAAAGAATTGAAACACTTACAAATTGTGAAATTACAGTTTATGGTGGTACTATTGTAATAATCGGAAGTGATTTAGGATTGCCTATGGCTAGTGAAGCCATTAAAAAATTATTAAATGGTGCAGAACATGGCCCAGTATTAAAAAGACTAGAACTTATTAGAAAAAAGAAAAGAATTACTTCTAGATCTCTTGAATCAATAGAAATTAAAGAAAATTCACTTGGTTTTGAACATTTAGTTCCGGGTCTTAGTAATATCGTTGAAAGAAGAAATCGAAAATTAAAGAGTTTCCAACCAGATATTAAAAATGAAGAAGATTTATCAGAATTAATGAAACTTGGTGAGGATGAACAAATTGATTGGAGTGAGGAATAATTACTCAATCCTTGCTCTATTAATAATTCTAGAGACAATTAAACCAACAATCAACAATGAAAGAATTGAGGGGTTAAATCCTGAAACGATTCCTGATACTTGATCACCGTCTGCTCCAGAAACAATTAGATATCTCTCATTATTATTTTCGTTTCTTTCATCTATAATTTCACCAGAATCTAGTAAAACTCTTACATCCCATTGACCTCCACTAGTTAACGAAAATTTCCAACTAATTTCATGAGAAAGATCTGACATCGCACCAATTGGAATTGTTTCTGTACTAATTGTAGTCCATTCAACATTTGAATCTCTATCTGCTGGAGCTAATTGCAAAGTTGCTTCAAAAGACTCTGAAAATGGTTCATTAGAAATAATTGTTGAATTTAATGTAAAAATCTGACCGCTGCCTGTTCTAATTACTAATCTATCTAATTGTGTTAAATCCCAAGAAAGATCAATTCCAGGTAATATTGTTACAAACATTGGATCTGTAACTTTTTGATTACTAGCATTATCTGAGATTATTGCCCGAAGCATAAGATATTGATTTTCCTTTAAATCCCAAATAATTCCATTAAGAGAAGTAGAAAATGTAAGTGTATTTAAATTAAAATCAGTAGAAAGTGAAGTCCATCCATTACTTTCATCTGGAGAAGTACCCATTCCATCAGAATCAAATCCATATTCAATAAATGTATTTGATGGATTAATACCAGAATGAATATCTGAAGTAGTAAATGAAATAGGAACATTGTCCACAGTGCTTGTAGTTATTTCTGGTAAGTCCCATCCATGAAAATTAGGACTTGTAGTGTCTACGTCAAATGTAAAATTAACAATTTCCCCTCTGTTTTCTAATAAATCAACAGCCCTAAATTGTAAAATTAAATCTCCTGGTTGAACTAAAATAGTTGCACTTCCGGAAGATTGAATTGGATTCCAACCATTTCCATTTGGTAAAATTTGATATTCATATGAATCAACTCCTACTCCGCCCATATCCGAAACGCCTACATTTAAATTTGAAACATTTATTTCTGTAGTTGAAACCCAATCTCCCTCTGAAATAGAAGTTGTTACTCCATTTTTGTCATAAGAAATACTTGGAGTACCTACAACAGGTCCAGTTCTATCTATTCCGATATAAATTGTTGAAGTTGCAACATTTGAATCTAAATCTTGTACAGTTAAAACAGGATTGAAAATTCCTTCATCTAATCCGCTACTAAGTTCCCATTCCCAATCGAAGGGAGTAACATCAGGATTTGGGGCATCACCAGGTACATTTGACAAAGTAGCAAAATCTAAATTATCATCATTAGCATCCCAACTAAATGATATTAGATCATTTTCACCTACAGAAAACCATGCTCTGGATGAGGGGGTAATTCCATCACCAATTCGAGGATTATTTACAGAAAATTCAGAAATAACTGGGTTTGAACGTGCAGATGTACTTTCTCTAATATTGGATTCATTCTCTAAATTACTATTGTATGATGTGGAAAAATGACAAATGTGGCTATTAAAAACAAGTAAAATACCTATTAAAAGAACTAAATTATACGCGTGCTTTGACATCGGAACAAATACTCGAGAGCAGACAACCGCTTCAATACTTGTGTTAAAAATTAGTATTTTGGCATAAAAAGGAACCTAATTGATTAAGACAAAATGATGTTCTCTTTTACCAAGGTTAATGTGTAACATTTATTCTAGTGGTATTATGGGACGGAAGAAATTAAGTTCTTTAACAATTATTTTTTTGATAATTCCGGTATTTATTACAATGTTCACGGTTAGTCAAGCTGCTGATGTCGAAGGTATCAGTTTCACCAATAATTCAATTACAATTAACCCTGAAAATCCAATTTCTGGTTCTCCTATTTCTATTAGTCTAATGTTAAATAATACTAATACTGAATCAAAAAATGTAGACGTCTATTATTATAAAAATGAATATGAAGTCGGAAGTTTTGATTATATCAAGAACGTTAATCTTCCAGCGAGTGATGGCATTACAGATTCTCAAACAAATATAAATCAAATTTGGCAAAATGTGAATATTAATGATCAAGGGGTGTATATAGAAGTTTTAGATTTAGATTCGGGATTAAAAACAACACCCGTGTTTAAGTCATTTACTGTACAAGGTTTACCCGATTTAATAATTGAAGATGTAGAGATTGCACCACAGAATAAAATTATTCAAGGCGAATTATTTTACGTCAATGTAACAATCCATAACCAAGGTTCGTTGTTAGCAGAATTAAACTCAATATCTCTAAATATTGAAGGTAGTACTATTACTGAAACTAAAGAAATTGAAACTGTTTTAGATCCAAGTTCATCAACAATTGTTTCTTTTAGTGCAATAGCTCCACAAACAGGAACGTGGACGATTCAAATTTCAGCTGATTCAAATTTTGAAATAAATGAATTAGATGATACCAATAATTTTTGGTCAGGAGATTTAATTGTGATTGAAGCTCCTAATCTTTATTTTGATTCAATCGTTTCATTAACAACCGAAAATGGGGGAATAGCGTCAGTATTTGGTCCATGGGAATTATCTGGTACAATAGCAGCTTCTGGCACAGATATCGCTGATTTAATTGGTAAAAATATACCAGTTGAGATAGCACTAGTACATGAGAGCGCTGTTGAACCGATTGAGGTGCTTATCAATGAAAATATTGAGTGGACCGCTGACTCAAATAAGCAAGATTTTACATTTATTTTTGATTCAAATGATCTCGAGAATTTCCCAATCGGACTTCACGTAGTAGTTTTACGTTTATTACCTAGTGAAATAAATCTTATTGAAGATAATGATGTTGCACCAAAAGCCTTCGAAATCGCTGAATATCCAAATATAGCTGTTAATATTATAGATTCTATTGAAACAGGATATGTAGAAAATAATTTATCTATGATGATAAGTATTGAAAATACTGGTACTGTTAACTCATCAGGTATTTTAACTGCAACTTGGAAAGATATATCTTATGCTACTTTTGATATCGAACTTTCTGGGAATGAAGAAAAAATTGTAGAAATTAAAATAGAAACTGGTACATCCAAAGGTAATTTTGAATTCGAGGTTGTTTGGACTCCAGATTCTTCTTGGATGGATGCAAGTAACGACGACAATTCAGCTAAAAAAATAATTCAAATTCAAATTCCATTCATACTAAATTTTGACCTATATAGTCTGAATATTACTCCTAATCAACCGTATATAATGGGAATTGAGCATACACTTCAAATTAAAATTAATGGGAGTGATGCTGGGACTCAAACTATTGAATGTAGAGATAAAGAAAATAATATTCTAGAAAGTAAATCACTTACGATTACAGAAATAAATCAACAAGAATTATTTGAATGTATTTTTACCCCAAACAATACTGGATTGTATGAATTGAAGTTGATATTTGTAGAAAAAAATGGTAATGATTACACACATACTATACAAATTGATCCTCCTGAATCTCTATTAAAAATTGAAA
>MDSV01022464.1_pt1 | contig 10084 bp, 7 predicted proteins | sample 810851 | NCBI WGS metagenome assembly MDSV01 (sample SAMN05326640, study PRJNA326480) | marine metagenome | isolation source: seawater | place: Atlantic Ocean: North East | collected 2012
TCCGTGGCACCTTTTTTGGTCTTTTCTCCGAAAGCGTTCGCCGCTGGCGCCTTCGACTCGGTCTCGAACGCGTTCAGTTCGCCAGAGTTTCACGAGTTGTCCATGTATACGCTGAAAACGTTAATCTCGTGGGGGGTCCCAGCCGTCACGGTAGGTATCGTCGCTTTGATGATTATTTCCGGCGCTCGAAGAGGGAAGTCTTCCTCCGGTGGAAACGAAGACGGGTCGTCGTCGTCCTCGCCTTTCGGATTTCTCAGAGGCGGGCAGATGGGAAAGAAGCCGCGAACGCAACCGTACTTATCCATCAAGCGGTTGAACGATCGATTGGATTCGTACGCGTTACAATTTGAGGCCGCGACGGTTTCGAAAACGTCCGCTAAGCGGCAACAGAACAAGCAGAGGTTTGAGAAGAGATACGCGGACGCGTTGGGTAAGTTATCCTCGGAAGAGCGCAACGCCATTCTCGAGGCGCAAAAAAAATGGAAAGAAGTCGACGACAGATTGAAGACGCGAATGAACGCCATCACGGCATCCTCGCGAAAAACCGCATTAGAACTCGGCGCGAGAAAGAAAGAATCTTCGTCTTCGAGCTCTTCGTCTTCCAAGGAAGACGGAGCTGCGTCGTCGTCGAAAGAAGACGGCGATATCATGAACAACATCAAGAACAAATTCGGCATGGGCAAAGAAAACCCGTCGAAACAGGCGAAAGAGCTCGGTCGCATAGCTTCCGAGAGAATGTTGAACGAAGATAAGTATTTAACCGCGGTTGCTGCAGCGGTGCCGAAATCGAAATTAAAATCGCTCGAGGACGTATTGAAAGATCCTAATCAAACGTTTGGTTGGCAAGCGAACAGCGACGTCCTTCTGTTGAATAACGTTGACGAGGTATCGGGACCGAAGGATAAACTTTCGAAGAAACACGCCTTCGTGCTCGACTTTTTCGGCGACGTACAAGCGAGTCAAGCCGCGCAGTTGAGAGAGGAAGTTACCGGTTTGTTGAGATCTGCTAAGAAGGAACGAGGGGACGAAGTTATTTTGAGGTTAAACACTGGAGGTGGTACTGTTACTGGGTACGGTTTAGCCGCCGCGCAGTTAACTAGAATTAAAGCCGCCGGTTTACCGCTCACGATATGCGTCGAACAGGTTGCCGCATCGGGCGGTTATATGATGGCTTGTGTTGCTGATAAAATCGTCGCCTCGCCATTTGCTGTCTTGGGTAGTATTGGCGTAATCAGCGACGTCCCGAATGTCTACGAACGCTTGAAAAACGAAGGTATAGAGTTCGCAACTATTACGGCAGGCAAATATAAGCGAACTATCACGCCAACGAAGAAAATCACCAAAGAAGATTTGATCAAGACGACAAAAGATATCGAGGACGTTTTAACGTTGTTTAAAGGCTTCGTTTCTACCAATCGACCGTCGCTGAACATCGACGAAGTTGCCACCGGGGAAACTTGGTTTGGCCCAGACGCCATTAAGAGAGGTTTGTGCGACGAACTCAAAACTTCCGACGACGTCCTTTTGGACTTGGTCTCGACGTGTGAGATCTTCTCCGTTAAATTAACGACGCCATCGAGAAGTCCGTTGGCATTTGCCGGCGTCGGTGCTTCAAACGCGTTTTCCTCGTGGGGTTTACTCGCCACCTTAGCTTCCGCTGCGGCAAAATACGCCCAAGCCAACGGCGGCGCCAACTTTTTACCGCCAAACGCAAACGCCTCCAACGGTGGTATGGGTTTCCAAGCCATCGACCGCGAAGTCGATACCTTTATGATGCTCGATCAATCCTACGGTAACAACATGAACGCGAGTGGTATGATGGATTTCGACTTTGACGACGGCATTTTGGAAGAGGATGATGTAGATACTTTTGAGTTGTAAATTTTTTTCATATCATATCAACGCTGTCTTCACGAACGCAAGTACGAGTACCCTAAAATTCAGCTCCTTTTGTTTGTTCTGTCTTTCTTTTCTTCGCACAAAAAACAACACAAAAATGTCTCCCAAGTCGATTCCAACTGTTTTTGCAAACAACAACCAGAAGAATATCCAACAAGGGGAACATGCAATCGGTTTAGAACTGTTTGCGAACACCCTCTCGGGTTTCCCGGCGACATTTAAAACGCTCAATTCCGACTTCATCGTCCAAGAAATAACCGAAACTGGCGGGGTGTGCTCGTTGACCGAACTCGAACCTCTCGTCGATCGAGAGTTGGAGAGGAAAGAGAAGGCGATGTTGGAAAACACGACGGTGACGAAAATCATCGAAGAAGATGATAACGACGATGATCGGGGTGGCGGCGACGCGAATGAGAGTTCTAACGTCGTCGTGGTCAAAGAAGAGATATTTGAAGAGTTCAAGAAGATTTCAGGGAGCGAGGAAGACGTGGAGCGGTTGCGCGCGTTTCTGAATACACCAGGGGTGAGACGAGGGACTCAACCCCTATTACAAGTTTTAGAAGACGGCGGCGGCGACGGCGGCGAGGGGAAAATTGGCATCCTTGAACCATTAGTATTAGCACCCTCCAAAGATAAAGAACACAGAAAGCAACTGCACGCGTTTTTTCGGCAGTTTCAACTCGATACAGATTCTGTGACGCTAGACAATGGACATCCGAATGCGACGAATGGGCAAAATTTATGCATTCGCGTGCACCCGTCCTCGGGGGGAGGCAAGAAGAGAGGCGCGAGAGACGACGATAATAAAAGCAAAAGCAACAAGCGGCACAAGAAAGCCACTCCAGATACGCGACCGAAATGGCCAGCAGATCTCCCGACGACTTTGCAGTTCGTGATGTGTAAATCGGGAAGAGATACGACAGACGCACTGAATCAACTTGGCAACCTTCTGAAATGTAACCCGAAACGGTTTCAAATAGCTGGTACGAAGGACAAGCGAGCAGTTACGACGCAAAGAATATCAGTTTATAAGTACCGAGCGTACCGACTCGCTTCTTTGAACAAAGCGTGTAAAGATATAAAGATTGGTAACTTCACCTACGTCGAAAGACCGCTGTATTTCGGCAAATCGATGGGGAACGCATTCATCATCTGTCTTAGAAACATAGATGACCGGCTCAAAGAGACTGTAATAGCTGGTATTAACGCCTTGCGCGAAACTGGAACGATTAATTATTTCGGCGCTCAGCGATTTGGCAACGTATCGTCGACAACGCAGGATGCTTCAGAGACATCAACCGGCACGACGCATAAAATTGGAGCGTTGCTCTTAAATGGTAAGTTCAAGGAAGCCGTAGATGTTATATTACAGCCAAAGATGAAAGAATCCACGAAGATTAAGCAAGCAAAGGAGACATATCTCGAAACTAAAGACGCGCAGGAAGCTTTGAGAACGATTCCTAGATTTATGCACATAGAACGCGCGATATTAGAGGTGCAAGCAGCGAAGGGCCGCGAAAACGATTTCTGCGGACAGCTAACAGCCATTCCGAGCAAGATGAAGCGCATGTATATTAACGCGTACCAGAGTTATTTATGGAATAAAGTTGCGAGCGAACGAGTCCGAAAATTTGGAATCAACACAGTCGTAGAGGGTGATTTAGTCGCCATTATGGACGACGAAGACAACGGAAAAACAGCGGAAGAGATTCAAAAACATTCGGACGAAGCCTATGATAAAGGTCTCAAACGCGGCGAAAATTTGAAGAAAGTGAAGCTTGTCACAGCTGAAGACGTCTCGAAGAATGCTTTTGATCCCTCCGATGTCGTTTTACCAGTTCCTGGACACGCAGTTATCTACCCTTCTTGGGCAGTAACCAAAGCAGACGGCGAAGACGATAAAACGTTGGACGGCAAAGCTCTGTTTCACGAGCTCGCCATGAACAAAGACGGCGTAGACTTAGAGCTCACGAAACATTCCATCATGGAATTTTCTATGCGATCGTACCCGGGCGATTATCGCAGACTCTTTCTAAAACCGAAAGATCTTGAATGCGAGTTCATGCGATACGATGATCCGAAAATAGATTTACTGAAAACGGACATGGACGCTTTCGTCAAGAAGAAGATGAAAAATACCGACAAAGACGACGACGGCGACAAAAAAGTAGAGAAGAAAGGAGGAAAACTTCTCGCCGCGAAACTCTCCTTCAAGCTCGGCGCTGGCAATTACGCGACGATGATTTTGCGAGAGCTCACGAAAGCTCAAGCCAGAGAATATTCCTCGCACGAGAATGGAGACAAATAAGTAAATAGCGTGTTGTGTATAATAATATGAAGTGCAACGAAGTTCTTTTTCCTGTTGGTTTTTTTGAGTGCTTTTTTGGACAATCTGGACGAACTGGACAGACCCGTCAGATCATCTTCAAACTTTTTGCACGCACTCTTCTCTATTCTGCTCATATCGTTTTTCTACTTTTCTCCCCCTTGTTGCGAGTAGGAAGAGACACGTTTCTGTTACTTCGTGAAACCCGTTTTAAGAGCAAAGAGGATCATCTTCTCATCTCATCATCAACATGGGTGAGAAAAAGAAAGACGTCGTCGTTCCATCGTCCACCACCGATGGAAAAGACAAATCTGATGATGATGATGAAAAGAAGTCTACGAAAACGACTGGTAAAGACGCGAAACCGGAGATTGAATTATCCGAGGAAGATCTTCAGTTGAAAACAAACTTGGAACTGTTAGTCCAAAGGGTGATGGATTCCAAAGCGGGCGTGGCGAAGTTGGCGTTGGAGAGCATGCGAACGGAGATCAAAACGGCGACGAGGTACGACGAATAACGAGATCGACGATTTCTTTTCTATAGTTTTCCTTCTTTCTTTCCTTTTCCTTCTTTCGTTCTCACATCATCAAGCTCGCGTACTAATGACTCACCTGCTGTTCACTCTTCTCTCAATCTTCCTCGTGCCTACAAAACAACAGTTCGATGACTTCGGTGCCGAAACCTTTGAAATTCTTGCGTCCTCACTTGCAAACTTTCAAAGACCAGTACCCGACCATCAAAGACGCGACAAACAAGAAACTTTTAGCGGATGTTATCTCAGTTTTATCCATGACGGATTCCCCGGGAGAGAATGTCATTCCGGAGTCGTTGAAGTATAAGATGTTAGGGAGCGGAGAAGAGGTTGGATTTTGGGGCCATGAGTACGTGAGAAACTTGGCGAGCGAAATCGGCATCGAGTACCATCGACGCGCAGACTTAGAAGAAGGAGAAGAAGGGGTCACCGCAAAAGATAAAGAGGTTGACGATTTGATGAAGTTGGTGAAAGACATCGTGCCATTTCACATGTCGCACAACGCCGAGCCTGAGGCAGTGGATTTGTTAATTGAAGTGGAAAAGTTGGAGTATTTGATTGACCACGTGACGGAGAATAATTATTCGCGCACGTGTTTGTATTTGATCTCGTGCTCGAGCTATTTGCCGGAACCGGAAGACGGTATCGTCTTGTCCACCGCGCACAAAATTTTCATGAAAGTGAACAAATTGTGTGACGCCATGCGAGTGGCGTTGAAGATTGGCGTACAAAGTACGATTGAAGAAACATTTTTAGCTTCAAAGGACCCGTTAGAAAAGAAACAGCTCTGTTACATTCTCGCTCGACACGGCCACCCGTTGAAATTAGACGAAGGACCGTGCGAACAAGAAGGTGATGATGCGGAAGAGTTGACGTTGATCATGTCAAACTCGAAGCTTTGCGAAAATTACTTGACTTTAGCGAGAGATTTGGACGTGATGGAAGCCAAGATACCGGAGGATATTTACAAAACACATTTGATTGAAGGCAGAGCGCCGTCCGGGCCTGCTGTAGATAGTGCTCGCGCGAATTTAGCGGCGACGTTTGTCAACGCATTTGTCAACGCCGGTTTCGGTCACGATAAGTTGCTCACCGCGCAATCCGCGGAAGGCACGACTGGCGAAGGCGGCTCTTCCTCCAACGTCTCCTGGATTTTCAAAAACAAAGACCACGGCAAAATGTCCGCAGCTGCGAGTTTAGGATCTGTGTTGCTGTGGGACGTCGAGGGTGGTTTACCGCAAGTGGATACGTTTTTGTATTCCGAAGAGCCGTTAGTCGTTGCTGGTGGTCTCCTCGCCGTCGGTTTGATCAACACGAACGTGAGAAACGATTGCGATCCAGCTTACGGTCTGCTTTACGAATCCGTCAACAAAGATAATTCGTCCGTTCGAATCGGTGCAATCATGGGCTTGGGTTTAGCGTACGCCGGTTGCCAGAAGGAAGAAGTGGCTGAACTCTTGACGCCAATTGTAACGGATGAATCCACGCCAATGGATGTTTGCGCGTTTGCCGCTTTATCGTTAGGTTTAGTTTACTGCGGCACGTGTCACGAAGAGTCCGTTCAATCCATCGTCCAAGCATTGATGCTTCGCCCGGAGAAAGATTTGGAAGATCCTTTCGCGCACTTGATGTGCTTAGGTCTCGGCTTGATGTTTTTGCAAAGACAGCAAGAAGTTGAAGCGACGTTAGAAGTTGCGAAGACTTTTCCGGAACGCATTTCGGAATATTGCCAAGTCGTTCTCGACGTTTGCGCCTACGCTTGCTCGGGTAACGTCTTGAAAGTACAAGCCTTGCTTGCGAAATGTGGTGAACACAGAACGACAGAAGAATCGACGGAAGAAGACAGTTGGAAATTAGACGCGCAATCTGTGGCGTGCCTAGGCATTGCTATTATTGCCATGGGTGAAGACCTCGGTCGCGACATGGCGATCCGTTCGTACGATCACTTGATTCAGTACGGGGACAACTCGGTGAAATTGGCTATTCCTCTCGGTTTAGCCATGTTGCACACTTCCGATCCGAAGTTAGAAATCACCGATCAATTAGGTCGATTATCGCACGATAACTCGGAAGAAATCGCTCAATCTGCTTGCTTGGCGCTTGGTATCGTCGGCGCTGGTACGAACAATGCGCGTTTGGCGCACCAGCTTCGACAATTGACGAGCTACTACTACAAAGAACCGAGTCTTTTGTTTTTAGTCCGCGTCTCGCAAGGGTTAGTGCACTTGGGCAAAGGTTTACTCACCTTATCTCCGACGCATTCCGATAGAACCTTGCAATCGAGCGTCTCCCTGGCTGGTTTGATGATCACCTGCTTCGCCGGTTTGGACATGAAGCACACGATTTTAGGAAAGCATCATTACATGCTTTATTATCTCTTCGCTGCAGCCGTCCCGCGCATGTTGATGTGTGTCGACGAGGAAGGTAAAGCTTTACCGATTCCCGTGAGAGTTGGCCAGGCTGTCGACGTTGTCGGCCAAGCTGGTAGACCAAAAACAATCACCGGCTTTCAGACGCACACGACGCCGGTGTTACTAGCTTCGGGCGACCGAGCCGAATTAGAAAGCGGCAAGTACATCCCAATCACCTCGAATTTGGAAAACGTAGTCATCATGAAGAAGAATCCGGCGTGGGAAGAAGAGGATGCAAAGAAGTAATTCGTTTTTGTTGTAATAAATAAGAGAGAGAGAGGGAGAGAAATAAAATGCGCCCGTGTATTTTCTTCTTCCTCGTTTTTCCTTTTTTGGGATGTGAAAATGTTCGTCACATTGAAAGACCATTTTTGGTCAACTCCTCAAAGTTTTAAAATATTATGACTGTCTTCCAAGTTGCCTTCCAACCGTTCGGTATCGCGAACTGCATGCGATGGCGCGCGTATATTCCCATCGGATGCACCCTGTTCTTGCGGATTGTTCTGCTTTCTCAGGAAACAACGTACATGTATTTACTTGGAAGTGCGTCGTTCGTCTTTTTATCTCTCTTCTGTTTGCGTTTCGCGTCTTGGTGTTTGTGCTGCTGACTCTCTCTTTCTTCTCCTTCTTTCAAAAACGCCCGTTTACGAAAACGCACAGTTTACTTCACCACAGGCGTGGCTGGTTTAATGCTCTTAGTTTGCGCGTTCGCGTACATTCTTCTCGATACGGACAAATACGGTAAGATCCGATCGAGTTTCGATAAGAGACCGTGGAGGAACATGAAAAGTTTGTTCCAAAGAACCGAAGAGGAGGAAGTACTCGTAAACTTCAACGCGATGAAGTGTCCATTCACGAATAATCCAGTGCGAGGCACGTGCCCTATATGCTGTTCGTTGACGCATAAAGATGGGTATTATCACGGCGATCCCCATGTATTGCACGAATTTTCCTCGCAAATTGTCGAACACGAGATGGCGAAAGAGGCGTCGGCGATGGATCACAAACCAGTTCTGGGACGAATTCAATTGGACACCTTAATCGCGTACAGAGCGAACTATTTGTTTGCAACTTTGAGCCCTTCGTGTAAAGGATGTTATTATAAAACGTGGTGTTGGAATGTCGGATATCGAATGACTTGGCAATCGGCTATATTAGGATTCAACTGCATGATGTGCACGTACCTCTTTGGCGAAGACATTCAAATATTTTACGCCGATCTACGAGCCATTTTATTTTGCATGTCCATGTTCTTCTCTGTGTCCACGTTGTACATGTTACTCGCGTTAATTTGTACTTCCGTGGTATTTATATACGAACATCCGCACTTCATGGACCTAGACGCGATACCAAAGTTTATCGACTTGAAAAATAACGAGCGCGTACGAAGCTGGGTCTATTGGTTCGCCGACGAAAGCGCCAGGTTTGGCGTCAATCCAACGAAGTCGTATTGGACCGTGTTCTATTCCAAGAAGGAGAAAGAAGAGCAAAGAAGAAGACGGTGATGAGATTGTTATTGTATTTTAGTATTAACCTCCGTTACACTCTTACAGACTCACACATGTGACACGCCACAACCGTTTTTACTCTCGTTTTTTGAAAATCGTCATTTCTCTCCTTTTTACGACGAGAAACATTCTCGAAGAATGTCGGAGCTGCTGCGTCGCAGCAGCGATGGAGGCGGCTTAAAAAGACGGAAACAAAAGAAATACTACGTTTTGATAATCCTTCTCTCCGCGATTTCATTCTGGTTCACCGCGTTGATTCGCGTTTCCAATCGAATGCCAACCGGTGAAGCCTCGTATCAGTTGAGCGATTTAGACGTTTACGATATCGACGAATCCGACTTTGTGGAAAGTAGTAGTAAGAGTGGAAGTGGAACTTCCGTGTACGATGACGTGGAGGAGAACGAAGACGACGAAGACTGGCGAGTATCGGTGGAGAAGAAAGCGGAGGAGAAACCGTATTTGCGCGACTTTGTCTTCGACGAAGACGATTTGTTCATCTCCCAAGAGAACCACAAAAGAATACGAGAAAAAGACGCGTTCGCTTCGCAAAATGTAGTCAATCGGGTGTTACCAGAACAAAGCCCGAAGATTATACACAAATCGTGCGCATTAGTTGGAAATTCTGGGATATTAAAACGCACTCAGTTTGGGAAATCGATCGATAAACACGAGGCGGTGATGCGCGTGAACCAAGCGCCGGTGAAAGGCTACGAGAAATACGTCGGCTCGAAAGTCACGTATAGGATGTTGAACAACAAGTGGACGACGGTGTATTATGAAGACGGCGTCTCGAATACGGATGTTCCAGGCGGTACGAGTAATTTAGCGAGGTATTTATTAGCGCAAGAGCCGAGTAATGTGACGTTTATCGTCTCGAGAGCGACGACAAAACAGTTTGAAACTTTTTCGCAAACCGTCGCGAAGAGAAGGAGCGAGATGAAGAAACCGTTGTTATTGTCCTCCCGTGTGGTTTCTGGAGCGAGAACGGCGTTGATTGGATTCAGAGATTTTGAGAAGAATCGTGCAAAATATAGCGAAGAAGAATTAACGCCGTCTTCGGGCCTTCTAGGCGTGTATTTATTGTTGAACTTGTGCAAAAGAGTTTCCGTGTACGGATTTTCCTTGGATGACTCGAGAAAGACGAACGATATGAAAGCGGAAGGGTTGCGATATCACTATTTCAAGAAGTATGCGGATTCAGAGCGTTTGTTGGCGCATCCCCACCATAACTTTAAGATGGAAGGGGATATTTTGAGAGCGTTGGTCGACGCGAACGTGGTGACTTTGTGCACAAAGGAGAAAGACTCCGCCGAATCGACGTGTTGAAGAAACGCGCTTTATATGCATTATTGCTGGTAGATTAGAATAGATATAGAAGTAGCTATATACTAGGTACAAGAGCGTAGCA
>MDSV01031572.1_pt1 | contig 10084 bp, 9 predicted proteins | sample 810851 | NCBI WGS metagenome assembly MDSV01 (sample SAMN05326640, study PRJNA326480) | marine metagenome | isolation source: seawater | place: Atlantic Ocean: North East | collected 2012
AGTTTTTGAATTATGTAATAGAAATGTATCAGAGACTGCTAGAAGACTTAAAATGCATAGACGGACTCTTCAAAGAATATTGTCTAAAAGATCACCTAGATAAAATCTCTAAACTTAATAATTTTTTTCACCAACAAGGTTAACAGTAGTATTTTAAATATTTCAGCTAAAAGAAATGGTGCCACACCTAAACTTAAGATTGGTTTATCCCAGCCTATTAAAGTTCCGAGCCATAGAATTCCAAATATATAAATTGTTGAAACAGCAAGAGTCAGCTTGATAAATATTTTTATTAAATCATCTTTTGAATTAATTAAGCTTGATAAATAACAAGCGGATAAAAATCCTATCAAATAACCCATTGTTGGGCCTGTAAAATAAACTAATCCTATTCCTCTTTCAGGGGAATTAGAAAAAACGGGCAAACCAACTATACCCTCTAGTAAATACAATCCCACTGCCGATAAACCGATTTTATATCCAAAACTCAAACCTAAAAACAGCACTACAAATGTCTGCATTGTCATTGGTACAGGATAAAATGGGATTTTTATTTTAGCAGAAATAGTTAAAACAACTGAACCTAAAATAATAACCAAGAAAGATTTAATTAGTTTTGACTGTGTATGTTCTTTCAATAATTCCATTTTATATAATACCTTTAATTAAATTGATATTCTAGTGATAAATTTTCAAATATTATAAATGAAATTTTGCATGTATAGTAGAAACTACAATTCTATAAATAAAAAATTAAAATGAATAAAATTCAAAAAAATGATCATTTCTATTTAATTGATGGATCGGGATATATATTTAGAGCTTATTATGCATTACCCCCTTTAACCAGGAAAAGTGATGGATTACCTACTGGAGCTGTAAGTGGGTTTTGTAGTATGTTGTTTAAATTGCTAGAGGACTCGAAATCTAATGAAAATTTACAAAAACCGACACATTTTGCAGTTATTTTTGACTCAGCTAGAAAAACTTTTAGAAATGAAATTTACAGTAATTACAAAGCTAATAGATCGGAGGCACCTGATGATTTGGCCCCACAATTTCAATATATAAGAAAGTCAGTTTTAGCTTTTAATTTACCATCAGTCGATTTAATAAATTATGAAGCTGACGATTTAATAGCTACTTATGTTGATCAAATTTTAAGTAAAAATGCAAAAGTAACAATTGTTTCTTCAGATAAAGATTTAATGCAATTGTACAAAAAGGACGTACGAATTTTCGATCCAATGAAAAATAAATTTATCAATGAAGAAGATATAATTAAAAAATTTGGAGTGAAAGCTAATAAAGTAATAGATGTTCAAGCTTTAGCTGGAGATAGTAGTGATAATGTTCCCGGTGTCCCTGGCATTGGAGTTAAAACAGCCTCAGAACTAATTAATAAATATGGATCATTAGAAATCCTTTTAAAGTCAGCTCATGAAATTAAACAAAATAAAAGAAGAGAAAATTTAATTGAAAACAAAGATATGGCATTGATAAGTAAAAAGCTTGTTACATTAAAACATGACGCACCGGTAGATAAAGATTTGAGTGAATTTAAATTAAAAGAAATAGATAAAGAAAAACTTTATGGATTTTTAAGAGAAATGGAATTCAATAGATTATTAAGTTCAGTAATTTCAGCTTATGGAGAACCTAATATAGAAAATTCTATAGATACAAATGAAGATAAAATCGAAAAACCAAAAGCAATAAATAATAAAAATTATGTGTTAATTACTCATGAAAAAGAAATTGATGAATGGTTAAATGATGCTGAGGAATCAGGTGAAATTGCTGTTGATACTGAGACAGACTCTCTTGATCCTCATCAAGCTAATTTAGTGGGGATATCTTTAAGTACAAAAATTGGGAAAGCTTGCTATATACCTTTAGGCCATAAATCTGAAAAATGTTTAAATAAAAAAGATGTATTAAAAAAAATAAAACCTGTCTTAGAAGACTCGAGTATAAAAAAGATCGGTCAAAATATTAAGTTTGATTTTATAATTTTCTATAAAAATGGAATTGAACTTAACTCAATGGAGGATACAATGCTAATGTCATATGTTCTAGATGCTGGAAAGAATAGGCATAATATGGACACTTTGTCAGAAATTCACCTTGACCATAAAACTATTTCATTCAAAGATCTTGTTGGTACTGGAAAAAAAGAAATAAACTTTAGTGAGGTTAAGATTGATAAAGCTAAGGATTACGCGTCAGAAGATGCAGATATCACTTATAGGCTTTATAAAAAATTCTTTAGAAATCTTAAACATCAAAAGCTATTAAATATTTATGAAATTTTTGAAAAACCATTAATTAAGATTTTAGCTTTTATGGAAATAGAGGGAGTTAAAATTGATGATAATTTTTTGAGATCATTATCCTTAAAGTTTGAAAAAAAAATAGAAAAAATTCAAAAAGAAATTTTTAAAATTTCTAAAAAAAAATTTAATATTGCGTCACCAAAACAATTAGGTGAGATAATCTATAATGATCTGAAAATAGCAGTAATAAAGAAGACTAAGAAAGGAAGCTTTGCTACTAGTGCCTCAGTTTTAGAAGATTTAGCATTTAAAGGTCATGTCTTTGCTAAATTGGTTTTAGATTGGAGACAATTATCAAAATTGAAAAATACATATACAGATGCTTTGCCAGAGCATTTAAACCCTAAAACAAAAAGAATTCATACATCTTTTTTATTGGCAGCAACCACGACGGGTAGATTGGCCTCAAGTGATCCTAATTTACAAAATATACCAATTAAAACTGAGGATGGTAGAGATATAAGAAAAGCTTTTGTTGCAGAAAAAAATAAACTTCTTATTTCAGCCGATTATAATCAAATTGAAATGAGAATTTTAGCAGACTTAGCAGATGTTAAAGAATTAAAAAAAGCTTTTAAAAATAATGAGGATATTCATTCTTTGACAGCAAGTCAGATATTTAATGTTAATATAAAAAAGGTAAATACAGATCAAAGAAGAAAAGCGAAAGCTATAAATTTTGGAATAATTTATGGAATATCACAATATGGTTTGGCTAAGCAGATTAATGTTTCAAATTATGAAGCAGAGGAGTTTTTGAATTCTTATTTCACAAAATTCCCAGAGATTAAGATTTACATGGATAATACAATTAAATTTTGTAGAAAAAGTGGTTATGTTACAAATATTTTTGGGAGAAGATCACATTTTAATTCAATTAATGATAAAAATTATAATATTAGAAATTTTCAAGAGAGAGCCGCAATTAATGCGCCAATTCAAGGATCAGCATCTGAAATCATGCGTCTTGCAATGATAAGAATAAATAATAAGCTTAATGAGCAAAATTTCTTAAAATCAAAAATACTTTTACAAATTCATGATGAATTGATTTTTGAGGTCGATAAAAATGAATTAAATAAAATGATGAAAATTATTAAAGAAGAAATGATTAGCGTTGTAAATAGTGAATATCATTCATTTTCGATACCTTTAACAGTAGATATCAATAGTGGAGATAATTGGGGTTCTCTTCATTAATTATAATTATATTCATTGCCCAAATTAGAACAATTTAGTATTTTTAAAGTAATTCATGCATAAACAAACAATCGCACTAGTTGATGATGATAGAAATATTCTCACAAGTTTAAGTATAGCTCTTGAAAAAGAAGGCTTTAAAGTCCAAACATATATTGATGGAGAAAGTGCATTGATTGGTTTAACAAGGATACCGCCTGATCTTGCAGTGATAGATATAAAAATGCCTAAAATGGATGGTGAGGAATTATTAAAAAAATTAAGAAAAAAAACTTCTATGCCAGTAATATTCCTTACTTCAAAAGATGAAGAGGTAGACGAATTATTAGGTTTAAAACTAGGAGCAGATGATTTCATAAAAAAATCTGGTGGATTTTCAATTAAAGTCTTAGTGGAAAGAATTAGAGTTCAATTAAGAAAAAAAGATGTAGATAGTAGTATTGAGGAAAATAAAAGTATTATATCTCATGGAAAACTTAAATTAGACCCTTCTCAATTAGAATGTGAGTGGAATGGAACGCAACTTCCAGACAAATTAACTACAACTGAATTTTTAATAGTTAAAGAGTTAGCTAAAAGACCTGGAATAATTAAAGAAAGAGCACAATTAATGGATATTGCTTATAGAGAAGATACGGAAATTGAGGATAGAACAATTGATAGTCATGTTAAAAGAATTAGAAAAAAATTCAAAAGAGTTGATCCTGACTTTTCAGCTATAGAAACTAGATATGGAAGTGGATATAGATGGAATGTTAGTTAATGCTTAATTATCTTTTGAAAAATCTATCAATATTAAAAAAGTTTTTATTCATAAATTTAATTTTTTTTACAATTATTGGATTATTTACGTTCATATATTTAAAAAATGTACAACCAACTTTAATTAAAAAGAAATCTTCGAATCATATTAAAATAATTAACAATACTATAGAAAATTTAAATAGATTAGAAATTAAGTTTAATGAGCAAGATATTAGAAAATTTTTATTCTCCACAAGATTTATTTTTCAAAGTCTTGATAGAGTTATTTTTTTTAATAATGAACTAGATTTAGTTGGAGATACAGATACTCTTGATCTTGATCCTCGATCGTTTTCGTCTAGATTAGATATTATTGAGTTAGACATTTTAAATGAAAAAAAAACAAAAGGGATTACAGAGAAAAAAAATATAGATACTGGTAATGAAAACAGAATATCTTTAAAGGATGTTCTTTATAATTACGCTGGATCAAAAAATTACGGTATTCCTTTTACATTTATCCAGCAAGAATTTAATAACTTCAAATTAACAACAATTAAAAATGTTTTTAGAGAGGATAAAAATATTGGCTTTATAGTTATTACTGAAAATGCAAATGATGTAAGGGTAGCAATAGATGAGAGAAAGTCCTTTATTATCAGAACTGCTTTTGCAGTTGGAATTGTAATATTGATATTTTCATTTGTGCTTAATAGATATTTTTTAAAGCCTATTCAAAATTTAGTTAATTATACCAACAAAATTAAGAATAAAGATCACGGTAAGATTAATATTGATAATCTTAAAATTAGAAATGATGAACTTGGATTACTTTCTAAATCGCTTGATGATATGACTTTAGAACTTCAAAAAAGAATTTCACATGCTGAAAATTTTTCAACAGATCTAGTTCATGAAATACGTAATCCTTTAGCATCTTTAAAAAGTGCCTCAGAGATTCTTAACGATACTAAGGAGCAGAATGAAAGGTTGAAACTAATAAATATTTTAAGTCATGATGTACAAAGAATTGAAAGATTAATTACCGATTATTCACAAATATTAAAAGATGAGGTAGCACTTAGTAAGGAGAAATTTAAAAAGATAAATTTAATTCCAATAATCCAGTCTGTAGTAGATGATTACAATAATATTTATTATACAAAAAGTGGTATAAAAATTTCATTAAATGATGATGGTAAAAAAGATTATATTATTAATGGAATAGAAAATAGAATAGAGCAAATTGTAGCGAACTTGCTAGATAATGCGATTTCATTTACAAAAGATAACCAAAATATTGAGGTAAAAGTTAAAAAAAATTTAAAAAATCAAGTTGTTTTAAATATAATTGATGAGGGGCCAGGTTTTAAAGAAAGAGATACAGGAAAAATATTTAAGAGATTTTACAGTAATAGACCTGATAAATTTGGTCAACACTCAGGTCTTGGCTTGAATATTGTTAAGAATTTAGTTGAACTTCATAAAGCATCGATAGCTGCATCAAATAGATTAGATAAAAATGGTGCAAATTTAGAAATTATATTTCCTAGTACATAAAGACTTATTGATTAAATAAAATATTATTGCTAGAAAACCCGCCATGGATGATTTTAAAGTAAAAGACATTTCTCTAGCAAATTTTGGAAGAAAAGAAATTTCAATTGCAGAAAGCGAAATGCCTGGACTTATGGCATTAAGAGAAGAGTATAATAAAGAAAAACCGTTGAGCGGAGCTAGAATAATTGGCTGTCTTCATATGACAATTCAAACAGCTGTTTTAATTGAAACTTTAGTTTACCTTGGTGCAGATGTAAGATGGTCGTCATGCAATATCTTTTCTACTCAAGATCACGCAGCCGCAGCAATTGCAAAAGCTGGAATACCAGTATATGCGTGGAAAGGTGAAACAGAGGAGGAATACATTTGGTGTATTAAACAAACAATAGAAGGCAAAAAAGATTGGAAACCCAACATGTTATTAGATGATGGCGGGGATCTAACTGCTTTGATACATAAAGAATATAAAGAATTGCTTAAAGATGTTAAAGGTGTATCAGAGGAAACTACTACAGGAATCAAAGCTTTAAACAAAATGGAGCAAAATAAAACATTAATGGTTCCTGCTATCAATGTTAATGATTCTGTTACAAAATCAAAGTTTGATAATTTGTATGGATGCAGAGAGAGTTTAGTTGATGGAATCAGACGAGCAACAGATGTAATGATGTCTGGAAAAGTAGCAATTGTTGCAGGTTTCGGAGATGTTGGTAAGGGGAGTGCCGCATCATTAAGACAAAGTGGAGCAAGGGTATTAGTCACCGAGGCTGACCCTATTTGTGCGCTACAAGCATCAATGGAAGGATATGAGGTTGTGTTGATGGATGAAGCTATAAATAAGGCAGACATAGTTGTTACTGCAACTGGCAACAAAGATATTGTAACAGCTGATCACATGAGAAATATGAAAGATAGGGCAATCCTTTGTAATATTGGTCACTTTGATAATGAAATACAAGTGGAGGCATTAAGAAACTACAAATGGTCAGAAGTAAAACCACAAGTTCATGAAATTGAGCTACCAGATGGTAAAAGAATTATATTATTGGCAGAAGGTAGATTAGTTAACTTGGGGTGCGCTACGGGACACCCAAGTTTTGTAATGAGTGCTTCATTTACAAATCAAGTAATTGCTCAAATAGAGTTATGGAAAAATCATAAAAATTACGATAACAAAGTTTATGTACTTCCAAAACATTTAGATGAAAAAGTTGCAATGTTGCATCTAAAAAAAGTAGGCGCAAAATTAACTAAATTATCAAAAGAACAAGCCGACTATATCAGTGTAGAAACTGAAGGTCCATTTAAGCCAGATGCGTATCGCTACTAAAGGTAGTAAAATAAACATATCTTCAGAAAAAAAATTAGAGGAATTCGCAAATAACTTTAGTACTGGATTAAAACCAGGAGATACTCTTTTTTTATTTGGAGAAACAGGAGTTGGAAAAACTACTTTTGTTAAATTTATTATAAATAGCTTACAGCTTAAATTTAGACAAAAATTAACGGAAGTAACCAGCCCTACTTTTAATATAATGAATGAATATAATATAGATGGCCTATTAATCAAACATTATGACCTGTATAGATTAAAATCCTCAAACGAGTTAAAAGATCTAAATATATTTGATGAAGATGATAAAGCAATTTTATTAATAGAATGGCCTCAATTAATAAAAAAAGAACCTAATCTCTTAACTAAATTATATTTTGAATATGAAAATGAATTTCAAAATAGATTTATAAAAGTTTTCAATTAAATGAAGTTTGGTAAAAATTTTAAAAAACTTAAAGGCGATGCATCAGCAAGAATTTTTTTTAGAAAAAAAAAAAATGATACTTCCTCAATAATAATTTATTCAAAAAACGACAAAAAATTAAATCTTTTAATATATGATTCAGTTAATAAAATCCTTATAAAAAATAATATTTTGGCACCAAAGTTACTAAAAGAAAATTATTCAAAAAATTATATCGAAATAGAAGATTTTGGAGATCAGACAATATTTAATTTACTTAAAAAAGATAAAATAAATAAATTACTAATTTTTCAGAAGATAATAAAATTATTATTAAAAATTCAATTAATTAATCAAAGAAAAATAAAGAATTTTAAAAAAAAAAGTTATAAAATTCCTATTTATCATTCAAAAATTTTTTTAGAGGAGGCAAAAATTTTTTTAAATTGGTATATTGATCAAAAATTAACAAGTTCTCAAAAAAAAATATTTAAAAAAAAATTTACTAAAGTTATAGAAGATTTAATTGAAAAAATTCGTTCAAAAAATAATATATTTGTACATAGAGATTTTCATGTTTCAAATTTAATGATGGTTAAAAACAATATTGGGGTAATAGATACCCAAGATGCTTTAATTGGTAATAATTCTTATGATCTTGCATCTTTAATTGATGATGTAAGATTTCAAACTTCTAAAAATTTTAAAAAAAAATTATTTGATTATTATATAAAATTAAAAAAAATAACTAACAAAAAAGATTTTACTAATGATTTTGAAATAATATCTGTATTGAGAAACTTAAAAATAATTGGCATATTTACAAGATTAGCTGTTAGAGATAAGAAAAAAAAATACCTTAAATTAATTCCTTATGCATGGAATTTAATTAAACTTAGATCAAGAAATAATGATAAATTTAAAAATCTTAATGATCTACTTTATACACTTAGAAAAAGTTAAATAAAAATGAGAATAAATACAGCTTTAATATTATGTGCTGGATACGGTAAAAGATTAAATCCTATTACACAACACACCCCAAAACCTTTATTGAGATTAAAAAATTTAACTCTTTTAGATCACAGTATAAACTTAATTAAGAGTCTTAATATAGATAAAATTTTGATTAATTCTTTTTACCTTAAAGAGCAAATTAACGAATTTGTTAAAAATCATAGTTATGATATTGAAATTAAAGTTATTGAGGATGGTGACAATATTCTTGATACAGGAGGTGGCATTTTAAATTTAATTGATAAATCTGATGAAGAAAACTTTTTGATTATTAATCCAGATACAATTTGGGATAAAAAATATACGGATGAAGTTAATAATATGATTGATTTGTATTTTAATCTTAAATTAAATAATTTACTTTTACTTGTTAAGAAAGATTTAAGTTTCGATAAAAATTTAAAAGGAGATTTTGGTTTAGAAAATAATTTGGTTAATCAAAATAATACAAGTTTTATCTATACAGGGTGTCAAATATTAAATAAATCAATATTTAAAAATAATAAAATAACTAATTTTTCTATAACTAAAGTTTGGTTTGACTTGATTAAAAATAATAAATTAAATGGATTTGAAAGTAAGATCAAATTCTATCATACCTCTAATTTGGAAATCTTTAAAAAACTAAAAGATCTTTAGCTCGATTTTGATCTAAATATTTGCAAGAAGTAATTTTTTGATTTTCATCAATATTTATTACTAATGGATTACCAGTTGGTATTTCTAGTCTAGAAATTTTTTTTTCATCAATTTTGAACAAGTACTTGCATAAAGCTCTAATAGAATTGCCATGTGCTGAAATCAAAACGTTTCCATTTTTTAATTTGTCTTCAATCCGCGATTCAAAATATTTTATTACCCTTTCATATGTATCCTTCAAGGATTCTGTATCTGGAATTTTATTAATAGGTAAATTTTTATAAGTTTTTATATTTAATGGATGTAATTCACTCTTTTTATTTAGAGGATCTGGTTTTAGATCCCAAGATCTTCTAAATTGATGAACTTTATCTTTTCCGAGTTTTTCACTCATTTCTAATTTATTGAGTCCAGTAAGCTCACCATAATGCCTTTCGTTGAGCTCCCAAGCTTTAACGAAATTTTTTTCATCATTTAAAGACTTTTGTATGATTTTAAGAGTGTGATTAGCCCTTAGTTGAAGTGATGAATAATAGTAATTAATTTGAATATTTGATTTTTTTATTAAATCACCTGCTTTTTTTGCCTCTAATTTACCATTTTCTGTTAAATCCACGTCAACCCAACCTGTAAACCTATTTTCAAGATTCCAAGTACTTTGACCATGTCTAACTAAAATTAAATAATTCATTTTTATTGAGTTTAATTTAATATAAAAAAAATCGTTAGTTAAATGAAAAAAATATTTTTATTAACAAAAACTACCTTTCATATATCTAATATTGGACTGATTTTAATATACCTTTATCCAGGAAGTATCTTTGGTTGGATGTTATATGGAGACACCCA
>MDSV01041879.1_pt1 | contig 10084 bp, 7 predicted proteins | sample 810851 | NCBI WGS metagenome assembly MDSV01 (sample SAMN05326640, study PRJNA326480) | marine metagenome | isolation source: seawater | place: Atlantic Ocean: North East | collected 2012
AATAGCTGGAAATAATGTATTCATATAATCGTATTCAACCATTTTACGATATGTCACAACTGCATGGCCGTGAAAAAATAATTTCAACCACTCATGAAAAAGTCTTGATGATGGCACTTGTGATAGCAAACCTTGCTGTGTTCTAACAATGGCATCAGTATCATCATGTAATGTGAAGTTCAGTTTTGCAGCCAACCGTACTGCTCTTAATAATCTCACAGGATCTTCTGCAAATCGCTTTTCAGGATTACCTAAAATACGCATGACACGGTGACGCAAATCAATCAAGCCGCCGGTATAATCCACTATCGAAAAATCTTTCACATTGTAATACAGAGCATTGACCGTAAAATCTCGTCGCCAAACATCCTCTTCAATAGAACCAAAGGTATTGTCTGATCGAATCATACCTTCTACATCACTCTCTTCGACAGAATCATCTTGACCCGCCCTAAAGGTAGAGCACTCAATCACCTCTTTATGAAAGTTAATATGCACCAATTGAAATCGACGCCCGATAACACGACTATTCGAAAATAACTGTCGGATCTCTTCTGGATGCGCATTCGTCACCACATCAAAATCTTTTGTTGGTTGTTTTAACAAAATATCCCGTATAGAACCTCCCACCAAGTAAGCTTCATAACCCGCTCGCTGCAATCGATATAATACCTTTAAGGCATTAGGACTAATATGCTTACGTGACAGACTATGATTCTTCCTCGTAACAACAACACTGGTTGAATCAGGGCGCTGCTGAGACCTACTCTTAAATGGCTTCCAAATATTTCGACTAAACATACGGTTATTCTACTGTGTCAGGTAACCCATTTCACTAAAGATGCTGCGATACCAGTAATATTGGCTTGTGTTTTATCACAGTCGCCTAAAAATTACCAGGTAGTTTCGTTGACTAGCCGCATAACACCAGCCCTAATGATGCTCGTGAGGGACATGTATCGCACTCGCCTCTGTACAAACACCAGATATCGGCACCTCAGAAGACGTCCACGAAGAGCGCATAGGAGTTAATGTTGATTCACACTTTTGTGCCAAAATAAGATAAGCTCCGCCAAGACTAGGGCAACACATACGCCCCAATGCCTCGATAAATAACAATTTTTTCCATAAATCTGCATCACCCACAGGCGGCCTATAGCAAACTGTCTTCTGTATTACCACATGAAAGCCACAGGTTCGAAGCCATGACACCACTCGAGAGAGAGGATAAAAATGCCCACACCATGGGTAGCCTTTATCCGCTGATAATAATGACGTTACTCCCCACAAACTGCGACTATTAAAACCCAGCACATATAGCTGACCGTCTGGCGTTAACGAAGTATATAGCTGTTGAAGAAAATCAAACGGCTGCTTCACAAAGCTCAACAAATGCGCCACAACAGCAACATCGACAGATCCTGGCAGAAATGGCAATGCGGTTTGATCAGCAACAATCACATCCTGAGACACATAGGTTCTCAATGTATCCAATGCACAATAAAATTGATGTGGAATAGGGCTATCTGCAATTAACTGTAAATCACTGGGTCCACCACACTGAATAATCACATCACCCAACTTTTGTGACAATAATGCGGACAGTACCTCACGCTCTTGCTCTAACAGCAACAGTCCTGGATTGCGCTGATACCAATAATCCATTGTTACAAAAAAGTCTTCCATCACTGTCTCACCGCTTGAATATCGCTAGACTCGCCACTGAATATATATACAATGTTAACACCAATTAATGCTTGAGGAACACCCATGCAGACCATTCAGGCAATACCTGCACTGCAAGATAATTACATTTGGATGATTAAACACGCTCAACGTAAACAAGCTATTGTAGTAGACCCTGGATGCGCAACTGCAGTTTTGGAGGCACTGAACACGCAAGAACTTACCTTAACTGATATCCTAATTACACATCATCACCTTGACCACACAGCAGGCATCCAATCACTGCTTCAACACTTCCCAAATGCCAATTTATACACCCCTTTCCCTGATAATGAATCTATCAACCCACGTCAACAACAGGTACAAGAAGAGCACCATCTATCCTTTTGGGATCAAGCGCTATCATTAAAAGTCATGGCTGTACCCGGACATACCCTGGACCATATCGCATTTGTTAATGATCAATTACTCTTTTGCGGAGACACCTTATTCAGTAGTGGCTGTGGCCGTCTCTTTGAAGGCAGTTACCAACAACTTTTTGAGTCCCTACAACGGTTAGCACAACTACCACGTGAAACAGCGGTTTTCTGTACCCATGAATACACGCGAGCTAACCTCGCCTTTGCTATGACGGTAGAACCCACCAATAAAGCTATCCAGGAAAAACAAAGCTGGGTAGATGAGCGTTTAAAAAACAAACAGCCCTCATTACCAAGCAGTATCAATAATGAACTAGACACAAACCCATTTTTAAGAACCAATCACCCCGATGTTATTTCAGCTGCCAGTGACTATACTGGCACCACACTGCAACACCCCGTTGAGGTGTTTAAAGCACTCCGGCAATGGAAAGATCATTTTTTACCCAAATAGAACCAACCCTATTGAATTGGTCACTTATAACCCGTAAGATCGCCGGATGATAGAATACATGCAACGACTACTGGTTTGTGGCATCAGCCTAATTGCGCTGACCGCCTGCTCCTCAACAACACCCACATCAAACCATCAGCACACTTCCGAGAATCAACAGCGTAGCTGGCTTGATAAAACGCTGCATCCTGACCTGTGGCAAGCCATTAACCGAACAGAAACCATTTCATACAACCCTAAGCAAACGGATATCGTCAAACAAATTGCCTTTTATACCAAAAACAAACATACCATCCCTACATTAGCCAATAACGCACAACCTTACTTATATTATATCTATCAACAAACTCAAGTACGGGAAATGCCTGCAGAACTAGCATTACTACCCATGGTTGAAAGTAACTACAACCCTTTCCTATATTCCAATCAAGGAGCAACGGGCCTATGGCAAATTATGCCTGGCACTGCCTCTGGTTTTCACCTTGATATTAACTGGTGGTACGATGGTCGTCGCGATATTCGGGCATCCACTAAAGCAGCACTAGATTACCTCACTTACTTACATGATTTTTTTGACGACTGGTTACTCGCTATCGCTGCGTATAACTGTGGTGAAGGCACCGTCAATAAAGCGATTCACCATAATCAACAAGCCCATTTACCAACAGACTTTTGGTCATTATCATTACCCTATCAAACTAAAATCTATGTACCTAAATTACTCGCATTAGCTACAATCATAAAAAATCCAGAACAATACAACACACAGCTACCGAGCATAGCTAATACACCTTACTTCACCTCTGTGTCAGTCAGCGGACAAATCGATTTCTCATTAATTGCTAAACTGGCTAATGTTTCAACTCAAACTGTTCGAGCACTCAATCCTGGCTATCGAAGATTTGCCACAGCACCAACTTCACACGACTCGCTCTTACTACCCATAGAAAAAGCCCCCATCTTTACTGACAACCTCAATCATCACACCGATAAAAAAGTTCACTGGGAGCATCATCGAGTACAGTCTGGCGATACGTTAAGTACGATTGCAAAACATTATCACACCCGTGTTTCAGTATTAGAGCGTGTTAACAACCTACACTCTAGTATTATTCATCCTAATCAGGACTTACTTGTCCCACTAACGAAAGAACTCAGCTCAACAACCCCTCAACACACTCGACAAATAGGCAACATAGCCGAAGACCATGTTCCTGGACCTCAAAAAGTCACGTATACCGTGCAAGCACACGATACACTGGAAACCATTGCGCAGCGCTATCATGTCACCTTATCAGCTATTTGTTTTTGGAATCACCTCTCTAAAACACAACCGCTTCATATCCATCAAACGCTCATCCTTTGGCTATCACCTCGCTCAATACACTCGCCATCCGCCGTCATTTATACTGTGAAATCTGGCGATACTTTAAGCACGATAGCTCAGCGCTACCACAGCACAACGGCTCAATTAAAAACGATTAACCATTTACCGAACAACCTCATTCGAATAGGTCAAAAACTCACTATCACACCGGGCTCTGGAAAACGGCATGCTTTTCAACCCAAGCATAGCCATGAAATGATTATCCATACCGTACATCAAGGCGAGTCTATCTCCACCATCGCTCATCACTACCACGTAAGCACACATCAAATTGCCAGCTGGAACCACCTGAAACATCCTTCCATGATACATATCGGTCAAAAACTACAGATCTATCCTAAAAAAACCACATAAACCATACTCACCAATAGCGTTAAACACACTCAACATTAAGAGCTATTTTTGATACACTGCTGCATCACATAGATGACAAAACCAACACCCTCATAAGGATATCTCATGACGGCAAATATCATTGACGGACGCCAAATAGCTTCTCAAATTAAACACATCGTCAAACAAAAAGTCACCCATCGATCCCAACAAGGCCTTCCTCAACCTGGATTAGATGTTATTTTAGTCGGCAACAATCCTGCATCAGCCACCTATGTTCGTCATAAACAACGCGCCTGTGATGAAGTTGGCATTTTATCACGACGACATGATTTACCTGAATCAACTTCACAAGCAGAACTAGAATCGCTGATTGAGACACTTAATCAGCGCAAAGAAACACACGGCATTTTATTACAGCTTCCTTTACCTCAGACTTTAGAGACTAACCCACTCTTATCACGTATCAACTACCATAAAGATGTCGATGGCTTTCACCCTTTCAATATCGGTCAATTAGTCCAACGCCAACCCACCATGCGACCTTGCACACCCTATGGTGTTATGAAGCTACTCGAGTCAACAGGATGCGATCTTAGCAAATCCCATGCAGTTATTGTTGGAGCTTCCAATATTGTCGGTCGACCTATGGCCTTAGAATGCCTATTATCTAAATGTACCATCACTATCTGTCACCGCTTCACTCAATCCCTACAACGTCATATCGAAGATGCTGATATTTTAATTGCTGCCATTGGCAAACCAGGGGTTATTCAATCTGAGTGGATTAAGCCTGGAGCCATTGTTATTGATGTAGGCTTTAACCACCTACCTAATGGTCGCGTTTGTGGTGACATAGCATTTGATACCGCAAAGGAACGCGCCAGTTGGATCACACCCGTTCCAGGTGGCGTCGGACCCATGACAGTGGCTATTTTACTGGAAAACACATTACGCTCAGCTGAGCACTATGATGATTAGTACTCATAAAACCATTTGTATCACCGGCGCAAGTAGCGGAATAGGCGAAGCACTGGCTCTAGCTTACGCCACACCAAATACTCACTTATTACTTCTGGGTAGAAACATTGAAAGACTAACTGCCATCAAACAACAGTGCGAAGCAAAAGGTGCTTCTACTGTCACACAGAGTATCGATATTACCAACCAATTAAACTTAGAAGAGTGGCTCTTAGCACAAGATCACAAAACACCGATTGACCTCCTCATTGCTAATGCTGGATGTTCCAGCACACAATTAACCTCCTCACATACATCACAAAATAATCTTGAACAGCGACTGTGGAACATTCACCTCAATGGCACATTAAACACCATCCACCCACTCATCCCCCACATGCAACAACGTCAATCTGGACATATTGTTATTATGAGCTCAATCAACGCTCTCATTCCTACTGGCAGTTCAGCGGCGTATGGTGCTGCGAAAGCCGCTCTACTTCACTATGGGAAATCATTACAAGGCAAACTGGCTACATCACACATTACAGTCAGCGTACTATGCCCAGGATGGATCAAAACACCACTCACCGATCAGAATCGCTTCCCGATGCCGTTTATGTTGTCCGCACATAAAGCTGCGCTATATATTCAAAAGAAACTTAACAAAAAGAAGCACTGCATTATCTTTCCCTGGCCCATGCGTTGGCTTGCACGATGCTATCAATTCTTACCTTCTGCTTTACAAAGAGTGATCACCCAGCGAACGTAAAAACATCTCAAGCAATTCAAACACCATACCCACTAGTATCGGCAAATAAACATTGATAACTCCTATCAAAAAAGACATAGTTTTCACTCACCTTATGGATTATTAAGGCCTATGATAGAGTCTTAAAATATTCAAAAGTAAATGGATTTACATCATGTCATATAACACTAACCGCTCTCGCGCATGGTTTATCTGGGCGATTGCTGTCATTTACTATCTTTATGAATACATACACCGCATCGCTCCATCTGTGATGGTCAGTGACCTCATGCGAAGCTTTCAAGTCAATGCCGAAACACTAGGCAATCTTAGTGCAATTTACTTCTATGTTTACGCCGTCTTTCAAGTCCCTGTTGGCATGCTTGCAGATCGCTATGGCCCCAAGCGTCCTTTATTAATCGCCTGTATTATCTGCAGCCTAGGAGGTTTATTTTTTTCAATGGCTCACCACCTCTATTGGGCTCAAATTAATAGAGGTTTGATTGGCCTAGGATCAGCCTTTGGTTATATATGCTGTTTGCGATTAATCATCAATTGGTTCCCCAAAAAACAATTTGCCCTCATGTGTGGATTAGTCAACATGGTAGGAATGATTGGCGCAGTATTCGGTGAAAATATCATGAGTCACATTATCGGATTATTAACCTGGCGACAAATTATTATGTACCTATCCTTATGTGGTGGATTCATTGCTATTTTAATTAGTCTATTTGTCAAAGACTTCCCAATCTCCAGCAATAAACTAAAACCTCACTCTGATATCAAACTCGTCAAAAAACCAGTTCTGCATAACTTGCGTTTAATTATAGAACGCCCGCAAGTTTGGTTCATTGGTCTTTACGTGGCAACACTCTATTGCAGCTTTGATACACTGGCCGCCTTATGGGGTATTCCATATCTAAAAGGTATTTATAACTTATCTCTCATACAGGCAACATCAATAGCCAGCACTATCTTTGTTGGCGGTATCTTTGGCTTTGTGTTTTTTGGATTCCTAACAACACACACTCACAATAAAAACAAAATCATTATGGTAACGTCAGCTGTCATTGTTTTTATTAGTGCTATTATACTAAGCCAACAGCCTAGTAATATCACCATAGTACAATTGCTTTTCTTTATACTGGGGTTTTGTGCTGGCACTCTTTCTACAGCAACCGACTTACTCAAATCACAAATGCCTCATGACATCAGTGGCCTTGCCATTGGTGTTATCAACCTAACATTAGTAACCATCGGCGCATTATCACAACCATTATTTGGATATCTATTACAAATAGGGCATGCTTCGGCAACCACCCTCAGCGCATTTCATGTAACAGACTTTCATCGTGCATTCATTTTAATGCCGTGTCTATTCGCAGTCAGTGTGATATGCGCTTTACTCACCAAACAAGTTGATCAAACAACACAGCCCTAATCCAACTGATAAACCAAGCTCCACATCAAGGTAAAGCGCGGTGCTGGATAATAATAAACTGACATACCACCATCCGCATTAGTACTTTCTACAGCAGCTATATTGTATTTAACTGCAGTAATATTCTTCAAAGATAGGCTGGTACGAAAATCATCGTGATGATAAGCAAGCGTCGCATTCAACAAACCATAACTAGGCTCTTGATTAAGAGTATTATCGACATCCCCAATCGCATACCGCTGTCCCATATAGCGATATTGAACACCCACTCGCCATAGTGATGACGGAAAGTATGTCACTCCCACCAACCACTGATTTTCAGCAACAAAAGGAATCTTGTTACCATCATCCTGCCCTTCAGTAATAGTTGCATTTACCCAGTCATAACGTCCTAACCACTCCCATCGTGAAGACCAATGGTATCGCAACATCATATGGGCGCCCAACCTTTGCGTAGGCGGTAAATTCTCGTTATACCCGTAATATAAAGAGTCCTGATACGGCACATATAAAATTTCATTATCTAAAGATAAATCATACACACCAATATCACTAGCCCAGTCAGTCTGTTTATCTTGCCAGTGGACTTCGTATGACGTTCCTGTTTGAGTGTTCAAAGGCTCTCCACTTTCAGTCCATGCAGATTCATCAGTAGTTGGAAATCGAAAGCTTGTAGCTCGCCTTAGTGAGAGATGACTCTGATCTGAAAGCGAATAGCGAAGCGCTATCGTCGATGCCGTTACAGTATCATGACTCACCCAATCACTCGCTGCCTGAGAGGAATAAAGACGATTATATGCCACACGCTCTCCAACAGTTAACGTTGTCTTATCCTTAATGGGTGTACTATTCTGAGCAAAAATAGCTAGCGTGTCCTCATTGGAATCGGGATTATAGCCTGTTATATCGTACTGGTAATGACTCGTTAATACATCCACGCCTCCTAGCCAAGCACTTCCCATCCATACGGGGTAACGACTTTCTAAAGTTTCTTGCCACTGAAAAACGTCACCGTCACTCGTATAAGGACTTCCTTGATACCCATCCTCTTGAACATCTGACCACTGTAATTGCGTGTGAAGAAGCCAATCCTCACCAATCGATGATTCTCCTTTTAAAGATGAATTAACAGGATGCCTATTCATATTATTTAATGAACTATCAGCTTGTTGACGATCTTCATTCAATTGCTCCTCTGACAGGGCTCCTGGCAACTGCAATGATTCGTCACCTGCATTAACCATCCATTCCCAGTGAGAATAATCCGTGTCATATGCAAGTGTTGTTCGCATATCTGCGTTATCCCATGCATTATGATCACGGTAATTATCTGAATGAATAGTCTGAATCAATGTCACAATACTCCAAGGACCATGATCTGCCTTAAGCTGAGCATCCCAATGATAAGTGTCATAACCACCCAAACCAATTGAAAGACCATTACATTGTTCAGAAACCGGTATGGTATTCACTTTAACAACACCACCAACAGCATGATTTCCATATAAAACACTATCTGACTGCTCTAGCAACTCAATGCTTTTAACATTAAAAGGAGACATACTATTGGGTACCATCGTAGTCTGTGAAGCATTCACTTGACTCATTCCATTAACAACCAATACTGAGTTACCGCTAGAGTCGCCACCAAAACCACGCACAGATACACTAGCATCACTTCCAGAACCCGTCATTTGTGTCACAACAACACCAGGAAGGTGACTAATAGACTCTGCTACATCAGCATCGTTATCACTCACTCCTGTAGAACTAGACACATCACTACTTGCTGATGGCTTAGCAGCAGTCACGACGATATCAGGCAATATAACAACCGCATAAACCACAGGAATACTGCATAATGCACTTAAACCAAGATACCATCGCCACATAAAAACTGATCATCCGTTATATTAATCCGTCATTAAAAAAGCCCTCAAAAGAGGGCTTTTTTCTCAATTATAGTATTAAGAACGGTTCTATCCTAACAGTAATAAATTCAACTCTTTAACAAAAGCCGAAGGATCTTTCAATTGCTCACCTTCCGCTAACAAAGCTTGGTTCAATAACACTTGTGACCAACGAGATAGTTTTTCTTTATCCGTTTCATCTTTTACTTTTAACATTAATGGATGCGCTGGATTAAGCTCTAGAATTGGCTTTGATTCTGGGAAAGCTTGCCCAGCAGCTTGCAACAAACGCTGCATATGACCTGTCATACCTTGATCACCATACACAACACAAGCCGGTGAATCAGTTAAACGGTGCGTCACACGAACATCTTCTACAGCATCACCTAGTGCTTTTTTAATCGCAGACGTCGTATCTTTAAATACTTTTTCTTCTTGCTTTTGTTGCTCTTGAGTTTCTTTATCTTCTAAGTCACCTAGGTCTAAACTACCCTGTGAAACCGATTTAAGTTGTTTACCTTTGAACTCATTCAAATGCGACACCAACCACTCATCCACTCGGTCTGAAAGCAATAAGACCTCAATATCTTTCTTACGGAAGACTTCTAATAATGGGCTATTTTTAGCGGCCATATAAGTATCTGCAGTTACATAGTAAATATGCTTCTGCTTGCTATCCATACGACTAACATAAGCGGCAAGAGAAACTTCTTGTGATTCATTATCTGCATGCGTTGAATTAA
>MDSV01129085.1_pt1 | contig 10084 bp, 8 predicted proteins | sample 810851 | NCBI WGS metagenome assembly MDSV01 (sample SAMN05326640, study PRJNA326480) | marine metagenome | isolation source: seawater | place: Atlantic Ocean: North East | collected 2012
TCATTAGCACATCTTGACTGAGCTATTTCATTTTCATGATGTGGAAAAATTAAATCTATACCACCACCATGAATATCAAACTGATTACCTAAATATTTTTTTGACATTGCCGAACATTCTAAATGCCAACCTGGTCTACCTTTTCCCCATGGTGAGTCCCAATATGGCTCATCACCAATAGAAGGTTTCCAAAGAACAAAATCTTCAGGATTTTTTTTATCTTCAGAAACTTCAACTCTTGAGCCTGCTATTAATTCATCTAAATTTTTATTGGACAATTTACCATAATCTTTAAATTTTTTTACCTCAAAATAAACATGGTTATTTTTTTCATATGCAAATTTCTTTTCAATAAGTTCAGAAATCATATTAATCATTTCTTTAATATGATCAGTAGCTTTTGGCTCATTACTTGGTAAATCAAGATATAAATAATCACAATCATCTTTAAAATTTTTGATGACTTTGCTAGTCAGAGCTTGAATGGTGATATTATTTTCGTTTGCTGATTTTATTATCTTATCATCAACATCAGTAATATTTCTTATATAATTTACTGCATTCTCACTATATTTATGTTTCAAGACTTTAAACAAAATATCAAAAATCACCAAAGGTCTGGCGTTACCAATATGTGGATTATCGTATACTGTGGGACCACATACATACATGCCAACTTTTTTTTCATTTAATGGAACAAACTTTTCCTTTTTATTGCTAAAACTGTTTGTTAAAAAAATATCTTTATTCATTGTTTTAGAAATATACTTAATTTATTGATTTGTGAATCTAATTGATTAATTAGGAATTTTGCATACTGGAATAGGCTCCATTTTATGCAAATTTTGTTTTCTTATAGTTTCGTATTTAGCTCTATTTGGAGAGTTTGGATTATTCATAGCTTCTTCTAACTCATGGTATTTTAAACCAAGCTGACCTTCGTCAGTTCTACCATCATCCCATAATCCATCTGTAGGTGTAGCATTGATTATTTCATTTAATATTCCAAGTTCTTTTCCAAGTTCCCAAACTTCAGTTTTATTACAATCTGCAATAGGAGAAATATCAACACCACCATCACCGTATTTTGTATAAAAACCTACTCCAAAATCTTCAACTTTGTTACCTGTACCAACAACAATACCTTTGTTAGCGGCAGCTACTTGGTAAAGAGTTGTCATTCTTAACCTGGCTCTAGAATTTGCCATACCATGTTCATTTTTAAAATTTGATAAACTAGAATAAAAAGCTGAGAACAAATCGTCTAAATTAATTGTATGAGCCACTACATTATCAAATTTTTTTACTAACCATTCTTGGTGTTTTAAACTTAAATTATGCTGATCAGATTTTTGCTTGATTGGCATTGATAGAATAATTGTTTTTAATCCTGTCAGAGCACTTAAAGTGCTAGATACAGAAGAGTCTATTCCACCAGAAATTCCAATAACCAATGACTCGGCCTTACTTGGCATATTATTTACATAATTTTTAATCCAATCAGATATAAAGTTTATTTTTTCAGGAACTTTCATAAATTTAAATTATTATTAAATTGTATTTTTTACAATGTCTTAAGATGCCGCTCTATTTGCATTTTTAGAATAAGTATTAATCTTTTTAATTTCATCTGAAATTAAAAAAGCTAATTCTAAAGCTTGGTTTGCATTAAGCCTTGGGTCACAATGAGTATGGTATCTAGAAGACAAATCTTTCTCTGATATTTTTTGAGCTCCACCTATACATTCTGTAACATTTTGACCAGTTAACTCTATATGAAGACCTCCGGCATAACTACCTTCACTTTGATGGCAGGCAAATACACTTTTTACTTCTTTTAAAACACTATTAAATGGTCTTGTTTTAAAACCTGTTGCAGCCTTAACTGTATTGCCGTGACAAGGATCGCATGACCAAATCACATTTAAACCTTCTTTCTTAATTGCTCTAATTAATTTTGGTAAATACTTTGATACATTATCAGCACCAAATCTTGAAATTAAAGTAATTTTACCTTTTTCATTATTCGGATTAATTTTATTACATAAATTAATTAAATCTTCTGCTTTTAAAGTAGGACCACATTTAATTCCAACTGGATTTTCAATACCTCTACAAAATTCAACATGACCACCATCTAGCTGTCTGGTTCTGTCTCCAATCCACACAAAATGAGCTGAAGTATCATGATTCTCACCTGTTGTTGAGTCTACTCGTGTCATAGTTTCCTCGAATGGCAACAACAACGCTTCGTGTGAAGTCCAAAAATTTACAGTTTTTAATCTTCTATTAAAATCTGAATTTATTCCACATGCATCCATAAATGCTAATGAATCAGCGATTCTATCTTCTAATTCTTTAAATCTTTTTGCTTCAGGAGTATTTTTAATAAAACCAAGATTCCAAGTATGTACTTTTTTTAAATCTGCAAAACCACCATGGCAGAAAGCTCTAATAAGATTTAATGTTGAAGCGGATTGAGAATAAGCTTTAAACAATCTTTTTGGATCAGGAACTCTTGATTTTTCATCAAATTCCATACCATTAATGTTATCACCTAAATAACTTGGTAGCTCAACTCCATTCTTGGTTTCTGTCGGTGAACTTCTGGGTTTTGAAAATTGTCCTGCTATTCTTCCAACTTTTACAACAGGTACTGAGGCTGAATAAGTTAAAACTAATGACATTTGCAACATTAGTTTGAAAGTATCTCTTATATTGTCAGGATTAAACTCTGCAAAACTCTCTGCACAATCTCCACCTTGAAGTAAAAATGCCTTTCCATCCACGACATCAGCAAGTTGAGATTTTAAATGTCTAGTTTCACCTGCAAATACTAAAGGTGGAAAATTTCCAATTTTATCCAAAACCATATCCAACTCTTTTTTATTTGGATATTCGGGAATATGTTTGACTGGATACTTTCTCCAACTATTTTTTTTCCAATTTTTCATATACAACTTAGAATTGTTTTAACAGAGTTTTAACTTTATTCAACTGTAACAGATTTTGCCAAATTTCTTGGTTTATCTATATCATATCCTTTTAAAAAGGCAGAATAATAAGCTAGTTTTTGAAGTGGAATAGTTATTAAAAAAGGAAATAAATCATCAGCTAATTTTTCAACTTCTATTGTTTCCCAAATATTTTCTGATTGAATCTCATGTTTACTTTTATTTGTAATTAACAACACCTTTGCCCCTCTTGAAATAACTTCCTGCATATTAGAAACCGTTTTTTTATAATGTTTGTCTCTAGGTGCTAGAACTACAACCGGCATACCTTCTTCAATCAACGCTAATGGTCCATGTTTCATTTCTCCAGCAGGATAACCTTCGGCATGTACATAGGCTAGTTCTTTTAATTTTAGAGCTCCCTCTAAAGCAATTGGAAATGAGTTTCCCCTGCCTAAAAACATTGATCCTTTTGCTTCTACAAAAGCTTTGCTTGCTTTTTGTATTTTGCTATCAGTTAATAAGGTTTTTTTACTTAAATCAGATAGCGAAAGTAGATTTTTAATTTTTTCCTGATATTTAGTTTTGTTAATAACTTTTTGATAAAAAGATATTTTTAAACATAAAATGTATAAAACTAGCATTTGTCCTAAAAAAGCTTTAGTCGAAGCCACTCCTATTTCTGGTCCACAATGAATCGGCAAAACTAGATCCGAATCTCTTGCTATTGAGCTTTCTACAACATTAACAATAGAGCAAGTTTTCATTTTATTTTTTTTACATATATCTAAGGCTGCATATGTATCGGCAGTCTCTCCAGACTGAGATACAAATACGTATAAACAGTCTTTTTTAAATCTAAGTTTTCGATACCTAAATTCTGAAGCTATATCTATCGAAACATCTAGAGTGGTATGTTCCTCAAACCAGTATCTTGCAACTAAACACGAATGATAAGCGGTTCCACATCCTATTAATATAACGGATTTTAATTTTTCTATTTTCCAGGGAAAATTGAAAATATTAACTTTTTTATTTAATCTATCTATGTATTCATTCACACAATTTTTTATTGTAGCTGGTTGCTCATCTATTTCTTTTGCCATAAAATGTTTATAGTCGCCTTTGTCATAATTTTGACTATCTTTAGATAAATTTAAAATTTCCTTATTTATTTTATTTCCATTATGGTTTAAAAATTCAACTTGATTTTTTTTTATTATACAAAATTCACCATCATTCAGATAAGAAATTTTATTAGTCATAGATTTTAAAGCATAAGAGTCAGAACCTAGATAGTTTTCACTAGGACCATAACCAACTGCCAAAGGTGAGCCTCTTCTAGCTCCAATAATTAAATCTGGATAATCTTTAAAAATAATACCTAAAGCAAAACTACCATGCAACTTTTTTAAAACTTTAATGATTGTGTTTTTTAAATTATTTTTTTTTAAATAATCGGTAGCTAGATGCGCAATTACTTCGGTGTCTGTTTGTGATTTAAACTTATATCCTTTTTTTTCTAATAGTTTTTTTAAAATCGTTGAATTTTCTATAATACCATTATGTACTACTGAAACTTTTTCTGATGAATGAGGATGTGCATTTACAGTACTTGGTTTTCCGTGTGTTGCCCATCTCACATGTCCAATACCAATATCTCCTTGTAGATTTGTTTTTGAAATATTGTTCTCTAATACCTCCACTCTTCCTTCACTCTTTACTTCATTTATAAAACCACCTTTGAGAGTTGCAATACCTGCAGAATCGTATCCTCGATACTCTAATTTTTTTAGAGAATTGATTATTCTTGTAGTTACTTCTTTATTGCTTGTTATTCCAATTATTCCACACATTTATTTTTGTTTATATTTTTTTATCTCAATTTGCTCAGATCTTTCTAGAGCAAGGGATTTTTTCAAAACATCTTTGGTAATTACAGACCCAGCTCCAACAATACTATCTTCATTAATTGTAACAGGAGCGACTAAAGATGAATTTGATCCTATAAATACTTTATCTTTTATTTTTGTTTTATTTTTTTTAACTCCATCATAGTTGCATGTAATTGTTCCAGCTCCTATATTTACACTTTTTCCAATATTTGTGTCACCGATGTATGAAAGGTGGCTAATTTTAGAATTTTTTCCAATTGTACTTTTTTTTACTTCAACAAAATTACCAATTTTTGAACCAGATTTTAAAACTACACCAGGTCTAATTCTTGCGTAAGGTCCAACACTGACATTATTGTCTATTTTAACTCCCTCTAAATGAGAAAAAGATGAAATGATAACATTATTTCCTATTATAACATTCTTTGAAATTACAACGTATGGTTCTATAATAACATTTTTTCCAATCTTTGTATCATTTGAAAAAAAAACTGTTTCTGGTGCAATCATTTTTACACCTTTTTTAATAAAGTCATTTCTTAAATTATTTTGTTTTTTTTCTTTCATTTGATATTTATTTATATTTAGGTATTACTTTACATTAAGTCACAAATTATTTCTTAATAATACTTTATAATGGTTCAAAAATTTACAGTTTTATTTGATTTAGACGGAACCCTCGTTGATACAGCACCTGATTTAATGCATGCACACAATTATGTTATGAAAAAATTTGGCTATCCGACCAAATCTACTGAGGAAATAAGATATTTAGTTGGCAAAGGTACTGGGGCCATGATTGGAAGATCTATTTGGGGACAGGCGAAAAAAGAATTTAGTAAAGTTGATGATGAAAAAGTTAAAAAAAAAATGGTAACTGAATTTGTAGATTTTTATGGAAAAAATATACTTCATGAAAGCACGTTAATAAAAGGAGTAAAAGAATTTCTAAATTGGTGTAAGGGTGAAAAAATATCAATGGCTGTTTGCACAAATAAACAAGAATATTTGTCAATTGATCTTTTAAAAAAAATTGGAATTTATGATTACTTTGAATATGTGGCTGGTTCTGATACTTTTGATTATTGTAAACCCGACCCAAGACATCTCACTTCTGTGGTTGAAATTCTAGGTGGTGACCAAAATAAAACACTTATGATTGGTGATAGTGAAACTGATGCTAATGCCGCAAAAGCTGCTGGTATACCAGTAATTTTATTAAAAGATGGATATACTGAAAAAAATATAGATGAAATATATCATAATCATCTTGTAAAAGACTTTGTTGGTATAGAAAAAATAGTATCTAAATATATTTAATATTGATTAATTTATTTTAACTATTAAAACAAAATTACTATTAAGGAGTTATTTTGTTATTACATACTGTTAAAGTTTATCCATCTAAAATAAACCTTCCAAAAAAGAAACAGTTAGCTTGGAAAATAGCTGAAATAGCAAGCGACAATGCAAAATTAAATAAAGAAGCAATTGAAATGGTTATTAATCGAATAATTGATAATGCTTCAGTTGCTATTGCTTCATTAAATAGGAAGCCAGTTGTTTCGTCAAGAGAGATGGCACTAAAGCACTCTAGAAAAAACGGAGCAACTATTTTTGGGGTTAGTTCTAAATTAAAATTTGATTGTGAGTGGGCAGCATGGTCAAATGGAGCTGCTGTGCGGGAACTTGATTTTCATGATACATTTTTAGCTGAAGATTATAGTCATCCTGGAGATAATATCCCTCCTTTAATTAGTGTGGCACAACAAAGTAAAAAAAGTGGATTAGATTTATTAAGAGGAATCATTACCGCTTATGAAGTTCAAGTAAATTTAGTTAAAGGAATTTGTCTGCATAAACATAAAGTAGATCATATTGCTCATCTTGGACCAAGCGTTGCTGCTGGGTTAGGCTCAATGTTAAAACTAAATACAGAAATTATTTATCAAGGTGTACAACAAGCTCTTCATACGACTGTTTCAACAAGACAATCAAGGAAAGGAGAAATATCAAGTTGGAAAGCATATGCACCTGCACATGCAGGAAAACTTGCTATCGAAGCTTTAGATAGAGTTATGAGAGGAGAAGGTGCTCCAAGTCCAATATATGAAGGAGAAGATAGTTTAATAGCGAGGATATTAGATGGTAAAAAAGCAAAATACAAAGTTCCCCTACCTAAAAAAAATGAAACTAAAAAAGCAATATTAGAAACATATACAAAAGAATATTCTGCTGAATATCAATCTCAAGCTTTAATAGATCTTGCCAAGAAATTAAAAAATAAAATACCAAATTTAGATAAAGTTAAAAAAATTGATATTTTTACAAGTCATCATACCCATTATGTTATAGGAACTGGAGCCAACGATCCTCAAAAAATGGATCCTAAAGCAAGTAGAGAAACTCTTGATCACTCAATAATGTATATATTTGCTGTTGCCCTAGAAGATGGTGATTGGCATCATATTAAATCTTATACAAGATCTAGAGCTAATAGAAAAAGTACTATTAAAATTTGGAGATCAATAAAAACTTTTGAAGATAAAAAGTGGACTAAAAAATATCACGATCCAAATCCAAAAAACAAATCGTTTGGTGCAAGAGTTGTGGTCACATTAAGTGATGGTAAAAAAATAACTGAAAAACTTGATAGAGCAGATGCACATCCTTATGGAGCGCGACCATTTAAAAGACAAAATTATATTAATAAATTTTTAACTTTAACTGAAGATTTTCTAACAAAAAAAGAGAGTAATCGATTTTTAAAAACTGTACAAAATCTTAAAAATTTAAAATCAGGTCAATTATATAGATTGAATATTGAAGTTAAAAAAAACAAATTAAAAAAAAACTTAAGAAAAGGAATATTTTAGTGCACTTTGTTGAAAAAGAAACTAGTCAAAAAAGAATAGATTTTAATGAAAAATTAAAATCAAATAAGATTTTAAGAGTGCCTGGAGCATACAACCCATTAACTGCAAAGTTAATTGAAGAAATTGGATACGATGCAGTTTATGTTTCAGGGGGTGTTATGGCAAATGATCTTGGTTTTCCAGATATTGGTTTAACAACTTTGCAAGATGTTAGTACAAGATCTTATTTGATTTCTAGAGTTACAAATCTTCCAACTATCGTCGATATTGATACGGGATTTAAATCCTGCAAAGAGACAGTAGAAACATTTGAAGAATTTGGCATCACTGGCGTTCATTTAGAAGATCAAATTGAAAGAAAAAGATGTGGTCATCTTGATAATAAAGAATTAATTACAACAAATGAAATGGTAAATAAGATTAAGGAGTGTGTTGCTGCTAAAAAAGATAAAAATTTCAAAATTATTGCAAGATCAGATGCTATGAGTGTTGAGGGTATTGATAAAATGATTGAAAGATGCAAGGCTTATATAGATTCTGGTGCTGAGATAATATTTCCAGAAGCTTTAGAAAATGAAAAAGATTTTGAAAAAGTTAGAAAAGAGTTGTCTTGTTATTTGTTGGCCAATATGACTGAATTTGGAAAATCAAAATTATTCAACTACAAAGATTTAGAAAATCTTGGTTATAATATTGTTATTTACCCTGTAACTACTCAACGATTAGCTATGAAAAATGTAGAAGATGGATTACGCGCTATTTTTGATGATGGACATCAAAACAATATTATTGATAAAATGCAAACTAGGAAAAGGTTATATGATTTAGTTGAATATGAAAAATATAAATCACTAGATAAAAAAATTTATAATTTTGATACAGAGGGCCATGAATAATGAGTGAAGAGATAAAAAAAGGGTTATTAGGAATTGTTGTTGATGAAACAACTGTTTCCCAAGTAATGCCTGATATAAATTCACTTACCTATAGAGGTTATGCGGTACAAGAACTTTGTGATAAATGTATTTTTGAAGAAGTTGCTTATCTTGTTTTGAATGGTGAACTTCCAAATAAAAAACAATTAAAAAATTTTATTAAAAATGAAAGAAAAGATAGAAAACTTTCAAAAGAAATTTTAAGTGATATCAGAAAAATGCCTAAAAAAGCACATCCAATGGATGTGGTAAGAACAGCTGTAAGCTTGATGGCTTTAGAGGATAAAGAAACTAGAGACAACTCTACTAAAGCCAATATGAGAAAAGCAATAAGAATATTTTCAAAAACTCCAATCGCTTTAGCAGCTTTTTTTAGATCCAGAAAAGGAAAAAAAATAATTTCACCAAAAAAAAATTTAACTTTTTCTGAAAATTTCTTTTATATGTGTTTTGGTAAAATTCCTGGTAAAGAAATAGTTAAAGCTTTCGATGTATCTTTAATACTTTATGCAGAACATAGTTTCAATGTTTCAACATTTACGGCTAGAACAATAACTAGTAGTTTATCGGACATTCATGGAGCAATAACTGGAGCTATAGCAAGTCTAAAAGGTCCTTTGCATGGTGGTGCCAATGAAGAAGTTATGCATATGATGAATAAAATTAAAAAACCCGAAAAAGCCTTTAAATGGATAAATAAAGCCCTTAAAAATAAAGGTGTTGTAATGGGTTTTGGTCATAGAGTTTACAAAAAAGGTGATTCCAGAGTACCCACAATGGAAAAATATTTTAAAAAAGTTTCCTCAATAAAAAATGATAAAAAATTTATTAAAATTTACGATATTGTGAAAAACGTTATGATAGAAAAGAAAAACATATACCCAAATGTAGATTATCCAACAGGTCCGACATATCATTTGATGGGTTTCGATACAGATTTTTTCACTCCTATATTTGTAATTTCTAGAATAACAGGCTGGTCTGCTCATATTATGGAACAGCATGCTGCAAACAAACTTATTAGACCATTGTCAAAATATAGAGGACAAAAACATAGAAAAGTTATGCTTTTAAATCAAAGATAAATTTATTTCTAACTGAAAGCTTCTGTCCAATTACCTTGGGTTGATGCTTTAGAATATTCTGTTGCTCTTCCTTCAAAAAAATTCATATGTTCAACAGCATTTAACATTGTGTCAAGCCAAGTTAAAGGATTTTTATGAACTTCATAAATAGGTTCCAAACCTAGTTGAGTCAATCTTCTATTTGCAATAAATCGAATATAGTCTTTAACCTCTTTTGCGGTCAGTCCTTCCATTGGTCCCATTTCAAAAGCTAAATCAATAAATGCATCTTCATGATGAATTATAGTTCTACAAGCTTCATAAAGTTCTTTTTTTAATTGTGGTGTCCAAATTTCTGGA
>MDSV01225177.1_pt1 | contig 10084 bp, 10 predicted proteins | sample 810851 | NCBI WGS metagenome assembly MDSV01 (sample SAMN05326640, study PRJNA326480) | marine metagenome | isolation source: seawater | place: Atlantic Ocean: North East | collected 2012
CATGCTAAACCAAGAAAAACTCAATGCCGATATGTCGGAAATTGGCAAGGGACGCTATCGCAATAAAATCGAAAGTGCCAAGTCAAGAGAGGTTGAGGGAGAAACAAAGTATGGACAGAGATTGATGCGAGGAGCGTTACCATTATTAACAAAAGCTATTCAAGAATCTTACAAGACTTGGAAGAAACCTAAGACAAAAGCTAGGTGGCAAATAGATATAGTTGAGAGCAAAGCACCAGTGATTGCTTTCATCACAATCAAGGCAGTTATTGATAGTATTACTTTAAGAAAACCAATGAGCAGTGTTGCTTCTTTTGTGGGTGCAAGAGTTGAGGATGAAATCAGATGTTCGTTCCTTGTTAAGAATAATATAAAGGGCGAAGGGATTATCCTGGGAGCAAAGAGAAAGCGTGGTGGTCTTGGCAATACAAGACGACACATCAGACGCTCAATGCTTCACGAGACAGAGAAAGGTTTGATGCCTGAATGGGAAGGTTGGAGACAGCGAGACCGACTATCTTGTGGATTGAATTTAGTAGAGGTACTGCGAGTAAGTACAGCGTTGATAGAATATATCTATGTGAATGACGGAAAGCGAAAGAAGAAGTCACCCACGAGATATGTCACCGCAACAAAGGAAACATTACAATGGATTGAGGATTATAACACCGACCGAGAACTCCTCGAACCATTTTGGCTACCAAGTGTGGAACTCCCAACACCTTGGCAGAGTGTTTGGGAAGGTGGGTATAGCTCCTCCGATACTTATCTTCCCAAACTACCTTTTATTAAGTCTACCAACATGGATTACATTCGGTCTATCCAAGGTAAACTAGAAGAACCAATGGAAGCGTGTAATCTAATTCAGAATACACCTTGGACAGTGAACGATAATGTTTACAAGGTTATGGATTGGGCTTGGAAAAATAATGTTCAAGTAGGAGAGCTACCTAATCGTGAAGATGAAGAGTTACCTGATATACCTAATGATTTTCATACTAACCCTGAGAGTAATACTATATGGAGAAGGATAGCTGCTGGTATCTATGGTCGTAACTTATCAACACGAAGTAAGAGATTACTTACATCAAAGACTTTATATGTAGCAGAGAAACTAAAAGGTAATCGTTTCTTCTATCCAAGTAACTGTGACTTTAGAGGTAGGGTTTATAATGTCCCTGCCTTTCTTGGTGTTCAGGGAACTGATATGTCACGAGGGCTTCTTCAGTTCTATCGTTCTTGTAAGATTAAGAATGATAAGGATGCACGATGGTTAGCTATTCATGGAGCGAACACCTTTGGTAACGACAAGGTATCACTAGACGACAGAGTTAAGTGGGCTTATGACTTTGCAAAGATAGCAATCGACATCGCACAAAACCCAACCGAACATTTACTTTGGACAGAAGCCGATAGCCCTTGGCAGTTCCTTGCTTGGTGCTTTGAGTGGCGTAACTACATGGTAAACAAGAAGATAGATAGCTTTTTACCGGTTAATATGGATGCTACCAACAATGGTTTACAGATACTTTCAATGCTTACTCGTGATGAGTATGGGATGGCAGCAACCAATGTTCTACCTACAGATACACCAGCAGACATCTATCGAGTTGTATCTGATAAAGTTATTGAGCAATTACAGATAGATTCACAACAAGGGATAGAATTTAGTAAAGAGTGGTTAGACTTTGGGTTAGACCGAAAGACAACTAAACGCCCAGTGATGTGTTATAGTTATGGTCTTACTCCCTACTCTAATCGTGCCTACATAAATGATTGGTATGATGACATCATTCACAAAGATAAAAAGAAACCACGCTTTGACGAGAAGATAAGATACAGAGCTATTCACTATCTTTCATCACTTGTATGGAATGGGATTGAGTCCGTATTGGATAGACCTAAGAAGTGTATGCAGTGGTTTCAGGATTGCTCTCGTTTAATATCAGAGAAACAACGACCGATGAAATGGTTAAGCCCTAGTGGTTTCCCAGTACACCAAGAGTATCACAAGATGCACGAGAAAAAGATAAGCACTTGGATTGGTGGCACTGCAACTCATGTAACTTTCTATGATGCAAAGGATGCTATCTCATCTCGTAAACAATCTAATGGTGTAAGCCCTAACTTTGTACACGCTCTTGATGCAGCAGCGTTACATAAGACAGTAATTAAATGTAACCAACAAGAAGACATTTTTGATTTCAGTATGGTTCACGACTCTTATGGTACGCACTCTACGAACTGTGACAAAATGAGTGGAGTAATAAGAGATGTGTTCTTTGATATGTTTAGCCTTGACCTTCTTCAAGATTGGAAACATCAGTTAGAACAAGACAACACAGATATAGATTTTCCAGCCCCTCCTGCGTATGGCAACGCAGACCTAACACAAATCAAAGATAGCCAATACTTTTTTAGCTAATGCAATTAACTCTAATCAATAGAAAGGAACGCAAATAATATGGCAAATACAATAACAACACCTCAGGGTAAAGCAGTTTACCCTCGTATCGATACACCTGATACTAAGTTCAACGAAGATGGATTATATTCATGTAAACTTCATGTGAGTGAAGACGACTTCAGAGCTTTTGAATTAGGCATCGATAAATTATATAATGCAGCTTACGATGCTGAGTGCAAAGCTCACGATAAGAAGCTCAAACAATCACCTAACAAACCAGTGAGGATTACTCCTGATGGTGACTTTGAGATTTATGCAAAGCAAGTTGCACAAAGACAAACAAAAACAAAGGGACTCATCGAGTTCACTGTTGCTTGTTTCGATAGTGACGGAAGTAAAATCTCTACCCCTAAAGTAGGTAGTGGTTCTGAACTTAAACTAGCAGTTGAGCCAAACTTTTGGTTTATTCCTAGTCAAGGTTTCGGATACACTCTACGACTAAAGGCAGTCCAAGTGATTGACTTAGTTGAGTATGGTGGAGGTAGCTCCGACAACTATGGTTTCGGTAAGAGTGAAGGTGGATACAAAGGAGAGTCCTTCAACGAAACCTTTACGGAAACTAATGAGAAGACATCGGAAGCAGCACCCTTCTAATTCTCCTTATCGTTCAGCTTTCGAGGAGGAGGTTGCCGATGTATTGAAAGATGCAAAGGTCTCCTTCTTCTACGAAAGTTTGCGATTGGAATATTATAGAACGAGTCATTACAAACCTGATTTTATTTTACCTAATGGAGTTATACTTGAAGTTAAAGGATATTTTACACCCTCTGATAGAACTAAGCACAAGCTGGTTAAGAAGTGTCATCCTAACCTTGACCTTCGGTTCGTATTCCAAAACGCATTTAACACACTTAGTAAGAAATCAAAAACAACATACGCAAAATGGTGCGACACTAATGGATTCCTTTGGTGTCACCAGGAAATACCACAAACATGGCTGATTTAACACCACTCAAAATACACCAACCTTGCCCTGATTGTGGCAGCAGTGATGCACTTACAATCAACACCAACGGAACAACTAAATGTTACGCCTGCGGTGATTTTACTACATCCAACGACAACACAGTTGAGGAGATAGATAATAATTTTATTAAGGGTAAAATAATGCCACTTCCCAAGAGAGGTATTCACGAGGAAACCTGTAAGAAATACAACTATAGAATAGGAGAAGTTAATGGTGAGACAGTTCATGTCGCCAACTATTATAACTTAAACAAGAAACTTGTTGCCCAAAAGTATCGTTACGCTGATAAAAATTTCAAGTGTAATGGTTCTCCTACTCACTTCTTTGGTCAGCACTTATTCCCTAATGGGGGTAAGCGATTGGTTATTACCGAAGGAGAGATTGATTGTCTTACAGTTAGCCAAGTTCAGAATAATACTTGGGAGGTGGTCTCTTTAAGTTCAGGAGTACAGAGTGCAAAGTCATTATTCAAACGACAACTAGAATGGTTAAATAAGTTTGAAGAGATTGTACTTATGTTTGACTCCGATGAGGTAGGCAAGCAAGGCATGGAAGATGTAGCCCACATCATACCAGCAGGTAAATGTAAGATAGCTAACCTACCTATGAAAGATGCTAACGAATTATTGTTAGCTGACCAACCAAAAGAAATCCTTAAAGCAATATGGAACGCAAAGGTGTGGGGACTTGATGCAATCGTAGGTGGTAATGAGTTATACGAAAGACTTACATCTCCCAAGAACTTTGAATCTATACCTTATCCATTTGAAGGCTTGAACAAAGTCACTAGAGGTATCCGCACAGGAGAGATAATAACTTTCTGTGCAGGTAGTGGTATCGGTAAGTCTCAGATATGTAAGGAAGTTACATACAACATACTAACTACCACTGATAAGAAGATGGGATACATAGCACTTGAAGAAAGTGTTGAAAGAACTGGTAATGGTATTATCGGTTTACATCTTAACAAACTATTACACCTAGATAACTTCGATGCGAATGATGAGTACAAAGAAGCATACGAAGCCACTGTGGGTAATGGTAGATTTTTCTTGTATGACCATTGGGGTTCTCTCGAAGGAGACAAACTCGTTGGGCATATAAGATACATGGCGAAGTCATTAGATGTTGAGTACATCGTACTTGACCACATCTCAATCGTTATCTCAGGTAGCTCTGAAGGTGACGAGCGTAGGATGATAGACAACCTAATGACTAAACTTCGTGCCTTGGTCGAAGAGTGTAAGATAGGTGTTATACTTGTTAGCCACCTCAAGAGACCTGAAGGAAGAGGACATGAAGATGGAGCAACAACATCTGTAGCCCAACTGCGTGGGTCTGCTGGCATAGCACAACTTAGTGATATGGTTATTGGTTTAGAGCGAAACCAACAAGACATAGAGAGCAAACACCTTACCTCAGTAAGAGTCCTAAAGAATAGATTTAGTGGCGATACTGGTGTGGCTTGTAATCTTAGATGGCAGCCTGAGACAGGAAGACTAACAGAAGAGAAATTAACAGAGGGAGATACAAGTGAAAATTATTTTTAAAATATGGAATATTGTTCAAACTTTAAATATGACCTCAAGGTTGGGCAGGTTGCTGAGAAGCAAGTCGCAGAACTTTTACAAGACAAAAAGGTTGAAGTCAAAAGAGACCTTAAAGCGAAGACTACTGGCAACTTATATATTGAATATGAATCCAGGGGAAAACCATCAGGCATATCTCGCTCCGAAGCAGACTACTGGTGCTTTGCTTTTGAAAACCTTTTCATCTTTATTTCAACGGAGAAACTCAAGGCGATGATTGAACCGATGAAAGGCAGCACAATGGATAAACGAGGTGGGGATAAGAACTCAAGTAAAGGAATCTTACTGCCACTAGAACGATTAACAGAATTAAAAGATGGAGAATCCTAATTTAGAAATATACCAAGAATCCTGTGCAGAAGATGCCATACAACTTGATGGGTTAGATTACGCAGTCCTCGGTGTAACCAGTAAGGGATATTATGTTTATGACCATGGTAGAATGATTGAGTGTTTTGTAGAACAAGGCATGACAGTCGATGAAGCAATAGAATGGATTGATTACAATGTGGTTAGTCTTCAAGCAGGACAAGGATTTGAAATAATGTATAGCAATGAAAATTTATGAACACACTAATATTCGATATTGAAACAAACGGAATTACACAGTGGGCAACTCTAAGTGATTTAGAAGCAGTCCATTGTTTGTCTATCCTAGATGTATCTAATGGAGAGATGACAAGCTACAACTCTCTGAACGATAACATCAAAGATGGATTAGATAAGTTAGCTACTGCTGAAACAATCGTAGGTCACAACATCATTGGCTTTGATGCCCCTGCCCTACATAAGTTATATGACTTCAGCCACCCTAACCTACTAGATACTTTAATACTATCAAGATGTATCTATCCTGATGTGCGTAACGATGACTTCAAACGAGAAGGATTTGATAAGACACTTATTGGTTCTCACTCCCTTAAAGCGTGGGGTACTCGTATCAATGTTCTTAAAGATAACTATGGTGAAACTTCTGATTGGTCTATGTGGTCTCAAGAGATGCAAGACTACTGTGAACAAGATGTTCGTGTAACTCATGCACTTTATAATTGGTTAATGAGTAAGCAACCCTCAGAACAAATGGTTCAACTTGAACATAACTTTGCTATCCAAATGCGTAAGCAAGAGTACAATGGTTTCCCATTCGATGAGACTAAAGCTACCGAGCTTATGGAAGAACTGATGCTTGAGCGTTGCGGTATTGAAACAGAATTACAAAAAGTATTTCCTCCTACTGTTGAAAACACGAAGAGCCAATGGTGGGTGAATGATAATGGGGATAAGTTTCCTACAAAGAAAGCTATGCTTGAGGTAGGGTACAAACCTAATCAATGTAAAAAGGGTGACTTTAAAACTAAAGCAATCCCATTCAATCCTAATAGTCGTGACCAAATATGTGAGAGACTAATGTCACAAGGATGGAAGCCAGCAGCTTACGAAGGTAAACGACCTGCTATCAATGAAGGTGTCCTAAGAGAGATTGATACTGAGGAGTCACGAAAGTTATTACACTTCTTAACAATATCTAAAAGACTTGGACAACTGCTAGAAGGAAACCAGGCTTGGATTAAACTTACTAAGGAGGGTAAGATACATGGTGGTGTTAATACCAATGGTGCAGTTAGTGGTAGATGTACACATCAGAATCCTAATGTAGCCCAAGTACCTTCTGTTCGTAGCCCCTATGGTGGAGAATGTAGAGAACTATTCACTGCACCTGAAGGTAAAGTTCTTGTTGGTTGTGATGCTAGTGGGTTAGAACTTAGATGTCTTGCCCATTACTTATTCCCTTGGGACAATGGGAGTTACGCTAAGACTATACTTGAAGGTGACATACACACTGCTAATCAAAAAGCAGCAGGGTTAGAAACTAGAGACCAAGCTAAGACTTTCATCTATGCCACACTCTATGGTGCTGGTGATGCAAAGATTGGTTCTATTGTAGGTGGTACTTCCAAAGATGGTAAGCGTCTGAAGGGTAACTTTAAGAAGAACCTCCCAGCCTATAGTAAATTAGTTAGTGCAGTAGAAGCAAAGGTTACATCAGCAGGTTCACTCAATGGGCTTGATGGTCGTAAGCTACCTTGTCGTTCTCCTCACTCAGCCCTTAACTTATTATTACAATCAGCAGGAGCAGTCATAATGAAACAAGCTCTTGTTAATTTCGTATTCAGTGCAACAAAGAACTACACTCTCCACGCTAATGTGCATGATGAGGTTCAGTTCAGTTGTGATGAAGAAGACTCTGAGTACCTTGGTGGTTTATTTGTTAAAGCAATTAAACAAGCAGGAGAAGATTTATATTTTAACTGTCCACTTGATGGTGAATATCAAGTAGGCAACAACTGGAAGGAGACACACTAATGCCACACGACCACTTAGTTAAAGAAGCCATTATCATTGGTATCAAAGACAAACTTAAAGAATGTCATCAACAACTACACGCAATAACAGATAAACAAAATCAGTTACTTCGAGAAAGAAAACACATTCTAGTAAGAATGGAAAAACTTGAAGATTTCAAAAAGGATATATGAGTGCAAAAACAATTATTATAGATGGCGATATGCTTATATATCGTGCAGCGTTTTCATCTGAGGTGGAAACTAAATGGGATGACAATGTATGGACACTCCATTCATCGGAAGCAGAAGCGAGAGCAAAGGTAGATTTATTAATCCAAGAGATATTAGATAAGCTAAAAGCTAAAGAGTATATTACTTGTATTAGTGGTAAACAAAACTTTCGTAACGAGTTGTTTCCTGACTACAAAGCTAATCGTTCAGGTAAGCGTAAACCCCTGGGTATCAACGACTTAACGGATTATATGTATGATTACCACAATGGTTTGATTGTAGATAACCTAGAAGCTGATGACCTTATTGGTGTTCTATGTACAAGAAACCCAAAAGAAACCATAGCAGTTAGTGGTGATAAAGACTTCGGTACACTACCAATCACTTGGTACAATCACCTCAAAGATAAAATCACTACTACTTCAGTTCGTGATGCTAATCGATTTCATCTTATTCAAACACTTACTGGTGACGCAGTAGATGGATACAAAGGTCTTAAAGGTATAGGTATTAAGACTGCTTATAAGATACTTGATAAACATGGAGCTAACTGGAAGACAGTTGTAGCTGAATATAAGAAGCAAGACTTGACTGAAGAAGATGCTCTCCTCACTGCAAGACTAGCTTACATATTACGAAACAAAGATTATAACCTAACGACTAAAAAGATAAAATTATGGAAACCAAGAAAGTAACATTACCTGATAGCGGTCAACGCTCAGAGTTTGATACAGGTGCAGTTAGAGATGCAATGGAAGGTAAAGGGATGCCTTCATTGTTACCTATAGCTGCCCTTCGTGCTGCATCAAAACGATTTGAAGATGGTGCAACAAAGTATGGGCGTGACAACTGGCAAAAGGGAATACCACTTAGTAGATATATAGATAGTCTCTATCGTCATCTATGGCAATTCATTGAAGGAGATGAGAGTGAAGACCATGGAGGAGCTATCATTTGGAACGCTATGTGTCTAATTCAAACAGATAAATGGATACAAGAAGGTAAGTTACCTAAGTCGTTGGATGACATAAGGAAGAGGGAATGTGAAGTATCGCACCAAAACAAGGAGTAATTATGGACAATCCATTTCCAACAGTTCCCACTCAATTACTTAAAGAGTTAGGTGAGAAATTCCCTCAAAGGGATTTTGATACGAGTACATCATTAAGAGATATGGATTTTCATAATGGTCAACGCTCGGTTGTAAACTTCCTTACCCATCAATATAAAATTCAAAACGAAAATATACTCACGAAAGAATAATTATGTGTACATCAACCCCTGATATTCCTGACCCAGTACCACCACCAGCACCCCCTCCTCCTCCAACGAATATGGCTAAGTCTGTTAAAAATAAAGCAGCACAAAATCGTAGAAAACGAGGAACAACTACAGGTGTTTCTTCCTTAACAATTAGACGACCATCTGTAAATGTTGGGACTCAAGGTACAGGTGCTAATGTTTCTTATAGCTAATGGCTGACAGAACTCTACAAGTAAACGGACAAGACTTCGTTATCAATCGTGATAAGAAGGCGGATGTAACACAATTAACAGTCAATGGTTCAGCTTTCACAGTTGACCGCACTGCTCCTGTTATTGACTCAGACCCAGTAGGTAACTCAAGACCACTCCTGGGTAAACTTGTAGGTGATGCCACAGCAGCTTTCTCATTGCGTGACCTAAACACTAAACAAGGTGACACTAAAGTTGCTAGAGTAAGACGAGGTACTGATTCGATTGAAAAAGATTTTAAAGCTATTGAAGTACATGGAATGGCTGATTGGACTAATGGTAAACAAGAAGATACACTACCAGCAGATGTATCAACAGCCGCAGCAGCTTATAGTCTTCGTAAGGTATCTAGTCAAAAAACAATTTTAAATCAATCTAGTTTTCCAAATTCAGATGTTTCTCCTTTGGTAAAAAATATGACCTACAATTCTTTTGCAGGAAATGTAGATGGCTATCAAGGAAAAGATAATTTAATAAAATTAGAAATAGATGCTACTGATGATGTTCCTAGAACACCACAAGTCGCAGTTAGTTTAGATAGCTATAAATCTAGTATAACTGGAACAGTAACTTTTGAATACTATATTGAGAGCGATAGTCCTCTTGTTGGGGGTTATTGGATTGTAGGAAATGAAACTAATCAATACTCCCCAAAGGGTGTTAAAATTGTAGGCGGTGCTTGGACAACTGCTGTAGTACAATTTGTAGATAAAAGGGGAGGACCAGACAAAAGGGTTTATAGTGACCAAGCAAGGTTATTATCAATAAGAGATGCTAGTTTTAGCGGTCAACCACTTAGAATCAATCGTAATGATACAAACCCCTTTATACATTTTTCTTCATTCTTAATAACAGCTACAGTCTTTTCTGCGGTTCGTATTCGCAGAAGCTCAGACAATATTGAAGTAAATGTTGGATTCGATGAAGATGAAAAAGTTAGTTTAAATTCTTTAGTGGGAAATGTAAGCGAA
>MDSV01041996.1_pt1 | contig 10082 bp, 8 predicted proteins | sample 810851 | NCBI WGS metagenome assembly MDSV01 (sample SAMN05326640, study PRJNA326480) | marine metagenome | isolation source: seawater | place: Atlantic Ocean: North East | collected 2012
ACTGTAGGTGATGCAGTTAAATTTATCGAAGGAAAAGCTAACTAGAAATTTTAATGCCATCAGAAAAAGATGGGGTAATGATAATCTTATCTTCTCCCTCAGGAGCAGGTAAAACTACTCTTGTAAAAAAGTTATCCAAAAAAGATAATTTTGAAATTTCAATTTCTCACACTACGAGAAAACCAAGACCGAATGAAAATCAAAATGAAGATTATTTCTTTGTTGATGAATTAGATTTTAAAAGATTAATTAAAAACGAGGAGTTTCTTGAATTTGCAAAAGTTTTCAATAATTTTTATGGTACAACAAGAACACCTGTAATAGATAAACTTAACAAAGGTAAAAATGTTCTATTTGATATTGATTGGCAAGGAGCTGATCAAATTAAAAACAAAAAATTAGATTATAAATTAATCACTTTTTTTATACTGCCTCCCAGTAAAGAAGTTTTGTTTGAAAGATTGTATAATCGACATGAGAATGACAAGTTAATAGCAGAGGAAAGAATGCAACAATTCGAAAGAGATGTATTGCATTGGATAAATTATGATTTTGTAGTTATTAATAATGATTTAAATGAATGTTATTTAAAAATTATAAATCTGATTAATGCTGTAATAAATAATGGCTCAAAAGATTACGATTTAGAATATATAAGACAGCATGTTGATAAGCTAACTTCTTAAATTTTCAAATTCAGATGCTAGTTTATAATAAGTATCCAAACTTAAGTTCTGTGGCCTCAGTTTTAAATCAATTTTAAGTTTGTCTAATATTCTTTTGTCACCATTAAAGAGCTGATGAAAAGGTTTTTTAAGCATTTTTCTTCTTTGATTAAAAAAAATTCTTGTAATTTTTTCTAAGTTGTTTGGATCTTTTATTTTAATATAGTTTTTTTTAGGAGTAAAAAACAACAACGAACTTTCTACCTTTGGTTTTGGCGAAAAAGCACTCGGTCTTATATCGCATATTTTTTTGATATTTAGTTTCCAGTTACTCAAAATTGATAATCTTCCATAATTTGAAGTATTAGAATTAGCAATTATTCTATCAGCTACCTCTTTTTGGAACATTAAAATTAAGCTATCAAACCAAAACTCACCTTTTAAATTTAAAATCCATCTACTGAGAATTTCTGTAGAAATGTTGTAAGGTAAATTACCAAAAACTGTAACAGTTTCTTTAAATAAAGAGGTCTCATCTATACTTAAAACATCTTCATTGATTATTGTAAGTTTATCTTTAAAATTGTTTTTAAGTTCTTTTGCTAGGTAATTATCTTTTTCTATTACAATAATTTTTTTTGGTTTTTTACTTAAAATTTGAGATGTTAAATTTCCTGTACCAGGTCCAATTTCAAGAATTATTTTATCCTCAATATTTATTGTATTAACAATTTTTTCTATAATATTTTTATCAATTAAAAAATTTTGCCCTAAACTTTTTTTTACTTTGATCAATGTTTGTCTAAAAAATTAATTGCCTGAAATAAGCTTAATGGGTTAGATAAATTTTTCCCCAACATATTTTCGTTTGGTCCATGATCAGGAGAAATTCTTATAAAAGGTAAACCTAAGGTAATATTTATAGCGTCATATTCATAAATAGTTTTGATTGGAGTTAAAACTTGATCATGATACATGCCAATTATAACATCAAATTTTTTTCTTAATTTTTTAATAAATATTGTATCAGCTGAGAAAGGTCCTGAAACTTTATATTTTTTTTTTAAACTATTTATTAAAGGTTTGATAATTTTTTCATCTTCATTAAATTTAAGAATACTTTCACAATGAGGATTAAGACCCAAAACACCTATATTTGGTACAAACCCTAGATTTGTTTTGTAAAATTTATTTATTAAAATTATTTTTTCTTTAATTAATTTTTTATTAATTTTTTTAGCAACTTGTTTAATTGGTAAATGTGTAGTTGCAGGACAAACAGAAAGCTTTTTATTATAAATCAACATACAGCTTTTTTGTGATAAAAATTTTTTTGATATATATTCAGTCATACCTAAATATTTTGTTCCTAAAAATTTTTTTTTAGAAATTGGTCCATTGATAAATTTATTTATTTTTTCTTTTTTGATTATTTCAAAAGCTACCTTAAAACATTCTTTTATAAAATAATTTGATTTGCTAGATATTTTTTCAAAAGCTCTTTTTTGATCAAAATTAATATTTATTAAATTTATTGAATTATTGTTAAGCTTTTCTAACTCTAATTTTTTATAATTTAATAATTTTATTTTTTTTTTAAATTTTAATTTTTTCATTTGTTTTTTTAATATATTTTCAGAGGAAATAAGAATAATTGGACTTTTAAAATTTTTTAATTTTATAACTTTAAAAAAAATTTCTAAAAAAACACTATTTGGTTCTCCAGAAACTATTAGAATTGGCTTATAACTCATTAATTTGTATATCCCTTTTAACTTTATTAAAATATGTTATTGACAGTCGGTTTAATTGTTCATTTGTCTTAGCATCAACAACTAATTTTACTTCTTGTTCAAAATTTATTTCATCGCTAGTTAAACGCTTATCATCTATTTTTAAAATTAAAAAACCACCCGGTACTATTATTGGTTTCGTATAATTTCCAACATTAATTTTTGAAATTTCTGATTGTATTTTTTTATTTAAAGATGAGCTTTTAATCCAACCTAATTTACCGCCACTATTAGATGTATCTGAAACACCATGAATTGAGGCAGCAATAGCAAATCCTTTTAATTTAATGTCTTTTTTTATTAAATTTATTTTTTTTTCTAAATCATTTTTATTTTCAACATTAAAAATTAATTCTGACAAAAAATATTCAATTTGTTTATTATTTTTCATTAAATCTTCTTTTATTTGCTCTTTATTTATTTTTACATCTTTTAAAAATTTTCTTACAATTAACTGATTCCAAAGAATTTCATGTTTAATTTTATTTTTAATTGCTTCAATTTCTAAATCATTATCAAAAACATATTTTTCAAATTCAATTAAGGATGAAAAGCCTATTCTTTTAATATAGTTTTTTATTAATTTATTAAAATATTCATCATTTAAATTTAATTTTTCATAATTTTTTGAAAGTTCTATTTCTTTAATTTTCTCTCTAATTAACGAATTCTTAGAAATTTCATAAATTTTTTCTTTTTCTAGATTTTTTAAATTTGGATTAATTAATTTTAGATATTTCATTTCATTATACAAATCTACTGTAGATATAATTTCATTATTTACTTTAAATAAAATTTTATTTTCTAAAGCAATTGTTTCGATGGAATAGAATAATAAAAATAAAAAAAAAACGAATTTGGATTTGTTTAATTTCATTGATCAATTTTTTGTTCTAAGGTTGTCAAAGGGAACAATGTAATTGTAAAAAATAAATTTTCTGTTGGTTTTATATCACGATCTTGATAATAAGTTTTATTGTATTTAACTCCTGCTGTTAAACAATCATTCTTGTATTCATAAACAAGATCATAATATTCTGTTAAATTTAGTTTTCTATTTCTTCTTGTATTAAAAGTTATATAGTTACTTTCATCTATACGATAACTAGTCGAGTTGTTAATTGTATTAATTTGTCCCATTTCACCGCTTTCTTCAATAAAATTAAATTTAGTGATAAAATTATTAACTGACAATGATGCATTTAATGCATTACGCTCAAAAGTTCTTAAATCATTATCAACAGCAAAATTATAATTTATATTTAAATATTCGTTAAAATTTGTAGAAATCGAACCAAATATATTTGAAGTCTTTCTATTTAAAGTACTTACTTTAGGCATAAAATTTTCTTCTTTATCTCTTATAACTGTAGCAAGTTTAAGATCAAAATATTTATTTATATCTCCCAGACCTTCTTTCTTGTAATCAATTCCCAGTGTTAAAGATCTTCCTGACTCGAGCGAGTCTCCTAAACCAAGCCTATTATTTTCAAAAATATTATTTACATCTATCTTTCTTGATTCAGAGGAATAGTTTTTCATATCACTAGGGTTAAATCTAAATGATAATTTTGGAGTAAGAGATTTTTCAAATTTATTTTCTGTTTTAATTAATGGCAAAGAGGACGCAAACTCGTAACTACTCATTATTTCAACCTGAGGTGTGGATTTGTACTCTGTATCTTTTTTTCCTCGAGAATTTAAATTTTTAAAATTAACATTAAAATTGTTCACTAATCCAAAATCTGTGATTATGTCGAAACCTCTGTAAGTAATATCATTATTAATTGTAGATCTTAAATTATTTGTATTTTTTAATTCATTTGTTCCATTTGAAACAATATCAACTGATCCATTTAAAAAATTTGGTGATAAAATTTTGTTAAATCTATAATAAGGAAAAACATAATGATACCTATCACTATTATTTAATTGAAGGTTTTCAAATGTTTCAATCCCAGTGGATAGATTATAATCTTCATGATTTAAATTTATTTTGAGTTCATTGTTTAAAACGTCAAAATTTTTTGGTTTTACTTGGCTATTAGTTATCGTCGATTCAAATACTTTTAGATAAGTATCATTATTAACTCTTTCTAAATTTAAAGATAATTCACTAGATTCATATTTTTCTAGGCCGAGATTTAACTCAAATTTTCCAAACAAATGATTAATATTTTTCTTTTTGTCTGTTAATGATGATTTATATCCTTTGGTAAAGCTAAAATCAGTTAGTAGTTTAGAATTTTTATTAACTTGTCTGTACTCGGTTTGTAACATTTGAATATTTTTATCAAATAGTACTGATTTAAATGTATAATCTTTATTATCTGAAGCAACATGGTAGTAGGGAACTGTTATTGAGTTACCTAATATATTTGAATTATTAAGTTGCGGTTTTAAAAGTCCTGATTGACGTTTAACCGTTGGATCAGGATGAAAAAATTTTGGAAAATAAAAAACAGGAATGTCATAAACTCTTAAAATTGCATTATCATAAATTAACTGTTTTTTATTTTTATCATGCTTAATTTTTTGAGCCTTAATTGACCACGGTGGACATTTTTCATTTTCTTTACAGCTTGTAAATACTCCTTTTTTTAAAGTAGTTATATTTTCATCTTTTCTCGAAGAAACACCTTTTAATCGAGGTTCATTCTCTTTATTTCCAAACACATCCTGGTGAATCTCAATTTTAGTATCTTTAGCTATAAAATTTTTATTATTTAAATCAACAATTGCGTTAGAAAAATAAAATTTATCACTTTTTGGTAAATCAAAATTGCTAACAATAACTATATTTTTTCCTTTTAATATTTGATTTTTAAAAGAATAATTAAATTCATCTAGATTATAAACAGTTGACTCATCGTCTTTAATAATAGTTTTTTTATTGGAGCTTATTACCTCTTGATTTACTAAAAATATAATATTTTCAGATTGAATATCGTATATTGATTTAATTTTTGAATACGTTTTTCCATTAGTGGTAATTTTTTCTTGATTTTTATCATAAGTTATATCTTCAGCAATTATAATATAATCTTGTAAGTCATCTCGAATCTCAACATTATTTTTTGCATTTAGGATATTTAAATTTTTATTATAATTAAAATTATTAGCAGTTATTATTTTTCCACCTTCTTCAATTGCCTTTGAATTTCCTTCTGTATTTAGGATATTTAAATTTTTATTATAATTAAAATTATTAGCAGTTATTATTTTTCCATCTTCTTCAATTGCCTTTGAATTTCCTTCTGTGAGAATTATTTCTTTATTTTTGAAATATGTTATGGCATCTGTATAAAGTATATAATTTTGAATCGTATCCTCAATTTTAACTTTTCCAGTTGCAATTAAAATATTTGAAATTTTATTAAATTCAAAATTATTAGCACTTATAATAATTCCATTATCAGTAGTAATCGTTCCTCTTTCAGAGCCTTTAAAAATATTTCCATTATCCAGAATCTCTATATTGGTTACATCAAAGTTAAATTGAATTTGACTAATTGCACTTGAACAAAGTAAATAATAAAAAATTAATGTAAGAAATATTTTAAAAGCTTTATTTTTCATCTATTTTATCAAGCATTATTATGCTGATTAAAGTTAATATTGTTAAAGGAATTATAATTGAAAAAATTAAAGGTATTCTTTCAGTACTTCCAAGAACAAAGAAAAAATTATTAAAATAATATATAATTACTGAAAAAAATAAACCTAAAGATATTTTAAAAGTAGGCCCACTTATCTTTTTAACACCAAACATGATTGTTGACGAAAAAATAGTAATCAATAACAAAAATAAGGGATAAAAAATTAATTTTAAAAGTTGTAAGTTTATATCGGTTATAGAGTAATTTAGGTTTATATAATTTTTTCTTAATTCGTAAAGCTGAATAAAATTCAGAGATGATAAATTTGAGTATAATGTTTGAATTTTTTTATAATTAAAATTTGTATTGAGTTTTATTCTATTTTTTTCTTCATACTCATTTTTTTTGAAAATTTTAGTATCATAAATTATCCAATTTTTATCTGAAATATCAATCTTTGGGCTCTTTATATTCCGACTTACAGAATAGTCATTATTGAATTCAGTAATAAAATTATTAATTAAAAAATTTTGTTCAATTTTTGAGGAATTTATTATTAATATTTTTTCATTTATCTCGTCCTTAATCCATAAACCATTTTTTGTAATTACAGCAAGATATTTTCCATCAACAGTATATTGAGATTTTAACTCTAAATAAATATTTTTTAAATTTGATGATAAATTATAAAAAAGTCCAACAATTAATAATCCACAGATAAAAGAAAGCAAACTAATGATAAATAGTATTTTTGAATTTTTTAGTCCTGAATATTTAAATATTTCAATTTCATTGTTGTTAAATAATGTAATAAAAAATAATTGAGTGGATAATAAAAAAATAAATGGAAACATTTCAAAAATCATTGCTGGAGAATTTAAGAGAGATAAAAAAATTGGAAAATAAATGTCAGTTTCTATTTCTTTAAAAAAATCAAGCTCAGTAAGTAAGTTTAAAATAAAAACTAAACAAATCATTATTGAAAAAACATAGAAAAGTGATTTAAAAAAAATATAAGAAATAAATTTAATATAAACTCTCATTTTATTTTTTCCTAAAGGTAAATTGATATATAAAAAATAAATAAATTAAAATTATAGAGATTAGAGGAATCAATGAAATTATATAGTTTGATATAATTTTTTCTGAAATTAATCTTATAGTTGTTTCAGAAAAAATTATAAATAATATCCCAATTGAAAAAGTTAAAATTCTTAATTTTGAATAATTGCTATTTTCTTTCGATGATATAATTAATAAAAATGGAATAAGCATTAGCATCGGAATATAAAATGGTATAATTACTCTTTTGTATAACTCTTTAAAAATATTTCTTAAATTTTTAACTGAGCAATTTTCTATATTATAATTTAAATTTTTATCAGATTTAAATTTTGAATTATAAATTTTATAAATACATATAAAAATATTTTTAGTAGAAATTTCTTGAGTTTTTTTATATGTGGTTGTGTTTGTTTTAATATTACTTAGAGGAAAATCAGATTTAGAAAAATTAAAATTAGTTATCTCATTATTTTTTTGGTTGATAGTAGCACCATCTAGCAAAACTAAAATTGGAATATTATTTGTTTCACGAAATATTCCTTTTCTAGCATATGTAATTTGTGTATGATTATCATCAATTTCTTTTTTAAGGTACAAATTATATAAGTCTCCATTTTCGTCTTTACTTTCACTGTAAATAGTTATTCCTTTAATTGTATCATTAAATTTTTGTGGTTTAACAAAATTACCTAAAAAATTAATAGTTGAACTTCTTAAAAATGATCTCGCTAAATCTTGAGTTTTGGGAACAATTATTGAAGTAAATAAAACTTGAATAATCATTAAGAAAATCGAAATTTTAAAAATAAAATTAATTAATTGAATCTTGTTGACCCCAAAATTCCAAAATATCATTAATTCATTATTGGTTTCATATTTTATGGTTATATAAAAAAGACTAAAAAATAATACAAAGGGATACAACTTGCTAAGTATTTTTGGAAAATTCAAAAGAGAGAAGCTTATATAAACCAAATAATCTCTTCCATCTTCAATCATTATATCAAGAAAATTAACAGCCTGGAAAACCCACATTATTATGCTCGAACTTATTAGAGCTATTAAAAAAAAGCTCATGTAGTCTAAAAATAATTTTCTGAATAAAATTTTTTTCATTGAAATATGCTATTTTTATTCATATATAGCATTCATCTCGTATAGAGTGTATTTAAAATTTATGCCAATCAAAATTTACTATAAAAACAAATTTAGTAAAAAAAACTTGTCTAATTTAGTTTTTTTTACCGATGAGAATTTCAGGGTTTCTAATTTAAAAAATTATATTTCAAAAACAGAAAATTTGTTTGTTTCTGATTTGTTAAAGACAAAAAATTTATCAAAAAAAATAGTCACATTTGACATAAGCTCAAAAAAAAAAATAATACTAGTGTCTTTAAAAAAAAACCTTTCAAGCTCAGATGTAGAAAATTTGGGTGCAAAATTTTATGATCTGTTTAAAGATTTCAAAACGGATCACTATAATATTTATTCAGACTCTGTTTCAGGTAAATTGAAAAATCTTGTTGGACATTTTTTGCACGGATTAAAATTAAAATCTTATACATTTGAGAAATATAAAACAAAAAAAACAAAAAAAGATATTTCAATTATTGTGACTGGTAAAAATATACCAAGTACTAAAGATCAAATCAAATTTAAAGCTATAGAAGAGGGAACTTTTTTTACTAGAGATTTAGTCTGTGAACCTGGAAATGTTTTACATCCTGATGAATATGCAAAAAGATTAAATACTTTGAGAAAAGATGGATTAAAAATTAAAATTTATAATGAAAAAGAATTAAAAAAATTAGGAATGAACACTTTACTTGGTGTTGGGCAAGGAAGTGTGAGAGGATCATATTTAGTAACCATGGAGTGGAATGGACTAAAAAATAATTCCAAACCTCTAGCTTTTGTTGGAAAAGGGGTTTGTTTTGATACTGGAGGTATATCTTTGAAACCAGCAAAATTTATGGAGGATATGACATATGATATGGCAGGCTCTGCTGTAGTAGTGGGATTAATGAAAAGTTTAGCGCTTAGAAAAGCAAAAATAAATGCAGTTGGTGTAGTTGGTTTAGTAGAAAATATGCCAGGCGGTAATGCTCAAAGACCAGGAGATATAGTTAAGTCTTATAGTGGAAAAACAGTTGAAATTTTAAATACAGATGCTGAGGGAAGATTGGTGCTAGCAGATGCTTTAACTTATACAGAAGAAAAATTTAAACCAAAATTTATTATAGATTTAGCAACTTTAACAGGAGCAATAATTGTATCGTTAGGTTCTGAATATGCAGGATTGTTTTCAAATGATGACAAATTATCAAATCAGTTAATTAATGCAGGAGAAAATGTTGAAGAAAAAGTTTGGAGAATGCCTCTAAATAAAAATTTTGATAAATTGATCGATTCAAAAAATGCAGATATGCAAAATATTAATTATGTTGGCGGCGCAGGTTCCACTACTGCAGCACAATTTCTACAAAGATTTATTTTAAATAAAACACCATGGGCTCATTTAGATATTGCTGGAATGGCATTTTCAAAATATGGAGGAGCTTTAAATTCAGGTGGTGCAACAGGTTATGGTGTAAGATTATTAAACAAACTAATAGAGGATAATTATGAGTAATAAAGAACAAACATTATCGATTATTAAACCTGATGCTGTTGCAAGAAACCTTGAGAACGAGATTAAAGAAATGTTTAAGAGTAAAGGCTTTTCAATTTCAAAAGAAAAAAAAATTCAAATTGAAAAGTCAGAAGCAGAAAAGTTTTATAAAGTCCATGAAACAAAACCATTTTATAATGATTTATGTGACTATCTATCATCAGACCCAATTGTAGTTATGGTTCTTGAAAAAGAGAATGCAGTTTTGGGAAACAGAGAATTAATGGGTGCTACAAATCCAAAAGATGCAGAAGAAGGTACTATCCGAAAAAAATATGGAATTTCAATA